>R03__coassemble_220_pt1 | contig 36131 bp, 38 predicted proteins | sample R03__metabat2_high_PE_056 | metagenome-assembled genome bin R03
ATTCCTATTTTTTTACATGCGCTCCGCCGGCGTGCGCTCCACCGGTATGAGCTGATGCAGTGCCGCTGTGAGCTGCTGCTGAGGCACTGTGAGCCGAGGTGGAACGAGCTGCAGAAGATGCGCTCTGCCTGGCTGCGGCACTTCGACCCGCTGCCGCACCACTGCGGACTGTGGACTGCGGTTTGCGCTCTGAAGCCTGCCGCTTGCTAACCAGCATAATCACCAGCCAGGCAAGGGCGGCCAGACCCACAAGACCCGCCAGAGCGATGAGAGCAATGCGCAACGCCTTGGGAAGACCGGAGGAGGTGGCGGACTTATCTGAAAGAGTATCGGCCTCAGGAGATACGGCGTCCGCGTCACCTGCGGAATCAGCGTCGTCCTCTGCAGGCGCAACATATTCAACCTGACGCTCAACCTCAGCCCCGCACACGGAGCAGGTTCCTGTCTCAAGACCATTGGCCAGCTCTGTCGGCTCGACGGTTACGGTCCAGTCGGAGACGGTGTGTTCAGCCTTCTCTGAAACATCAGTTACGTTTGGAATAAGGCTGGAGTGCCAATGGGAGGACTCATCATACGACCAGTCCTCTGACCAGTCTTCTTCAACGACGATTATCCCGTCGGCGGCATCTGTCTCGGCTGAATCAAGCTCAGAGCCGTCAGACGAGGTTTTTTCTGCTTCGGCGGCAGGATCGACGATGTTGAGATAAGCCGCGTCGGAGACATTAATTAATGCGGAGGCCGATTTTGTGCTTCCATAGAGATTGGAAACAAGGCAGTACACGGTGGTCCCGTCCAGCTGGGTGGGTACGTTGTTTATGTTTACACGGGAGCCGCTGGTTATTGGGGCAATATCTACTGTCACACCGCTGTAGCGCTGGCCGAGATTTTCAAGCAGCATCTCTGACCCGTCTATATCATGGAAGTACCACTGGAAATCAGTGGCGACGGAGTCAGCGGTGACGGCAAAGGAAAAGGTTTCGCCGCTTTTGTGAGTTTCATCAGCGGGATCGTGCCAGACTGTGGGATAGACAGCTTTGGGGGTAACGGTATAGGTAATTGTGCCGGACTTATAGTCAGACGAGGGGACAAACGTTGCCGAGGCGTTATTGAGAACGACCTCTACTCCGTCAGGGTTGAACATGTAATTGGCCGGGTCGGAGACGGCAACGGAGATTGTTATTGTATACTGCCGGTTTTCAAACCGCTCAGTGGCGGGAGAAACACTTGTTCCGGTTACGGTGAAGTTGCCTGAATCGGTATATGAACGGGTGGAGCGGGCGGCGTGGAACTCACTGACATAGTCAAAGCCATATGGGTCGGTGTTATAGCCCTGAGACTCCCACTGGGCGCTGCGGTAGGTTACCACGATTAATTTGTTTACATAGCTCTCGGCAGAGGCTGACGCGGGATACATCGCCAGACAGAGGACGAGCACAAGCACGAGAGAAAGTATTTTTGAAAGCTTTTTCATATAATCACCTTGCTGTGTAGCAATAAAATATAAAGTATAAAAACCCTGATACCATATTATATTCCGTATGGATTAAACGGTCAAGAAAATTCGGCGCGGAAGGACCGGCGTACAACGAGGAATTATATTGAAAAAAATTCACCGATAAAATATAATGGATTTGTCTTTTCTAAACCGAAAAATTCAACAATAAGGAGAAATTAACAATGGGAAAAGAGCTCAAGCTGAACTATAAGCGCACGTGCCTCATCGGCTTCGCGTTTTTCGGCATTCTGCTGCTGTGGCAGGTATATGACTCATGGTGCCCAACCTTTCTGACTGATATCTTTGCCAGAAGAATGTATGGGGTGTCATCTGCGGAGCTGAAGGCCGGGGACCCGGCGAAAATTCTTAACGTCCAGTGGCTGGTTGGAATTATAATGGCCTGCGACAATCTGGCGGCCCTTATTCTGCTGCCGATTTTCGGAAATCTTTCTGACCGGACCCATACGCCCATCGGCAAGCGCATGCCATATATTCTGACGGGTACATTCGTTGCGGCGGTGGCGTTCCCGTTCATCCCGCTGTTCTTCCACTATAATAATATTGCCGGAATGGTGGCCATGATGGCGATTGTTCTCATATTCATGATGATGTACCGCAACCCGGCCGTCGCCCTTATGCCGGACATTACCCCAAAGCCCCTGCGGGCCAAGGCCAACGGGATTATTAACATCATGGGCTATATTGGCGGAGCGTTTGCAACGGTTCTCGGCATATTCATGAAGCTGAGCGACTATATAAACGCCCCTGACGAGGCGAGAAAAATGTGGATTATTGAAATCCCGTTTTTGGTCGCGTCGGTCCTTATGGTAATTTCAGCCCTTGTTCTGTTCGCCACAATCAAGGAGAACAAAATAGAAGAAGAGATTAAGGACGAGCTTGCCGAGGGCGAGCGCCTGGCCGCCATTGAAACCCCCATTGATGACGACAAGCCCATGTCTCCGGCCAACAAAAAGATGCTGCTGGCAATTCTGGGCGCGGAGTTTCTGTGGTTCATGGCTGACAACGCCATCGGCACATACATTGGAAACTATGTAATTTATTACCTGAACTCCGTTTCCAGCGCCACCATGTTCCTGACGATTATCGGCGGCCTCGCCTCGGTAATCGGCTTTGCCACCGCCGGCGGCATTGCGGACAAAATCGGCCGCAAGTGGACAATTTCCACCGGCCTTGGAATTACCTTCGTCGGCCTGATTATTATGTGCTTTGCTCACCCAACGGGTGTTGTTACCGGCTCCAACGGTGAATACAGCTTCCCCACCATGCTCTATGGCGTCTGGGCCATTAAGGGCTTCGGCATGGCGCTGGTTCACAACTGCTCCTTCCCGATGGTGGTTGAGTTGTGCTCCTCGAAGAAAATTGGCAAGTTCACCGGCTATTATTACTCTGCCAGCATGTCCGCCCAGACGGTTACGCCAATTCTGCTTGGCTTTATATTCAACATGACCGGCGCCTGGAACGTTCTGCCCAGATACGCGGGAATTTTAATTGCTCTGAGCTTCTGCGTGTTTACGGCACTGGTTAAAAACATCAAGGCGGTCAAGGTGGCCAACGCAAAAGGCCTTGAGGCCCTGGGAGAGGAAGATTAATCGACAATTCCAAAACCTATGACTAGACATTTTTGAACCGGTACTATTGACATTTCAGCATTGTTAGTATAAACTTCTTAACTGTGAGAATGCGCAATGCATTCTTATTGGCAGTGCTAAAAATTTAATTTGAAAGGAATTGGGAACATGGCAAAGAATAGAATCTCCCGCAGAGACTTCCTTAAAGGTCTGGCTGCGGGCGCTGTTACGGCAGCATCAGTAGGCGTTCTTGGCGCATGCGGTGAAGAGTCTCTTTCCGCTGAGGCAGCAACCGCGGCAGAGGCTGTTGAAAGCGCAGTTGAAGAAGCTGTCACCGCAGCTGCGGAAACCGCTGAAAAAACCATTACGTGGGACGACATTTTCGCAACAAGCTATTCCCAGGCAAACAGAACTCTTGACGCAAAGGCTCCGGAGAGCACAGCTGAATACATCGAGCAGAAGGGCAACGGCGACATCGTCGGGTCAATGATGGTCGGCATGGTTGACTCTCTTGGCATTCCCGAGAGCCAGTTTATGAAAAACAAGCCGGCATGGCTTGGCGACGAGCCCGATCTGTCAGGAAAGGTCGAGTATGAAAAGGACTGCGAGGTCCTTGTTATCGGCGCAGGCCAGGCAGGTACAGCCGCAACTCTGCGTCTTGCTGAAGCAGGCGTTAAGACAATTATGTGCGAGGTCCAGACATGGGAAGCATATGACAACTATGCATGCGACCTGGCAACATATAACTCCAAGTTCTTCCTCGACAAGGGCGCACCTGAGTATGACCCGTGGGACATCTTCACTGAGTATATGGTAAAGGCTCTTGGCCATGCAAACCAGGCAATCGTCAAGGATTATGCGCTTCACTCCGGCGAAGCTCTTGACTGGATGCTCGGCCAGCTGGATGAGGACTATGTTAATACATATGCCCACGCTGTTAACTACAAGACCAACTCAAAGTTCGAGTCTGAATATCACGGTCAGTGCAGCCACAGCTATTATTACATCGGCATGACTCAGTGGCGTGACACCGGCACTGAGTCCAACACCAACAACAACATGTGGCCGTATACAGTTCGTCTCCTGCTCCAGAAGGCTCAGGAGTATGGCGCAGAGTGCATCTTCGGAGCACAGGGCCTTACCCTCGTTCACGAGGACGGCAAGGTAACCGGCGCTATCTTTACTGATATTGACGGCAAGTACTTCAAGGTTAATGCGGATAAGGTTGTTGTTGCAGCCGGTGACTTCGGCGGCAACCCGGATATGCGCCTTGACCTCTGCGACCATATGAGAAACCTTGCATGGTCATATGGCCTCGACAGAACAGATGTTAACAACATTTCCTCAATGGGCCGTGACGGATCCGGTATCCGCATGATGCTCTGGGCAGGTGCAACAATGGAAGCAGGTCCTCGCGCTGGCCAGGCTTCGGGCATTAACAGCCGCCCGTCATTCCCGTTCGGCGGCGTATGGCCGTGCTTCGGCAACGACGGCAAGCGCTTCTTCAACGAGACCATTACCCGCCATGGCTCAGTCGGCTATCTTGACATGATGCCTGCAGGCCAGAAGATGGTTGTTGTTACAGACAGCAACTGGGACGAGTATTGCGAATATCAGGCATATGACCACCAGGCTATGGACCGCTCAAATGAATACATGATCGAAAAGGTCCGCAATGATATGGCCAACTACGTAACAGGACCGGATGGCTTCTCAGTTCAGGCCTTCGCCCGCTACGGCAACGATCCTTCAACCCTTTATGCCGCTGAGACTCTTGACGAGCTGGCCGACATTATGGGCTATGAAGGAGAGGCAAAGGATAACTTCCTCGCTGAAATCGATCACTGGAACGAGATGTGCGATGCCGGCGCCGACACTGACTGGGGCGCAGACAAGGCAATGATGAACTTCAAGATTAAGGATCCTCCGTTCTTTGCAGCATCTGCCGTTACAGGTGGCAACCCGTCAGGCGGACTTTGCCAGCACGCTGCAGTCTGCACGGATGGCGAGTATCGCGTCCTTACGGGCGATAAGACTCCTATTCCCGGCCTTTATGCAGTAGGCAACAGCTGCGGTCAGCGCTACGGCATCCAGTACCACACACCGACAGCCGGTAACAGCTGCGGCTCCGCTTTCGTAACGGGTTACATGGCAGCCGGCTATATCCAGGAGCACATGGCGGCCGGCGGTGATGGCGCGGCTGAAGAGGCAGAGCGCACCACCAACGGCAAGTACTATGCCGGCACATATACATCCGCTCAGAACACGGGCTACAGCACCGTTACTGTTACAATGACATTCTCCGAGGATGAGATTACCGATGTTAAGGTTACATCCTCAGGCGATCAGGATCTCCTTTCACAGGACAACCGCGATACCTGGGCAAAGCAGATTCTTGACGGCCAGGGCGACCTGAGCAAGGTTGACGCTGTCTCCGGAGTTACATTCTCCAGCAACGCAATCGTTGCAGCGGTTGAGGACATTATGGCTCAGGCAACAGCCTGATTTAATCGCACGTAAATAAAAGAACCGGACGCCCGGGGTAAAAGCCGGGCGTCCAATGTTTAAGCGCTTTGAAAGAACCGGAGATTTTGCAATGAGTAAACCTGTAATTGTTAATATACGCTTTCCGTTTATGTCACGAAGACCTTCATTTATTACAGACGAGGTTACAGAGGGCAGAGACAGCAAACTGCTTGCGAGATATATGCTGGCGCTGGCGCTGGAGATGAAGGCTAACGCTGAAGAGTTCAGTGACTGCGAAATTCAGGCCGTCCGTCTTGACGGAGGAAGCGCATCGATTGTTAATGGCAGCGACACGGAAAAGCTTCTGCGCTATCTGGAAAAGGCCTATAAGACGGTTGAAAATCTGCCTGTTTCGATGCTGACATGCCCAGCGGATATAAACGGGGCAAACATGCCGTTTTATAACAGGGCGAAGATCACACGTTATGACCTTGAGATGTATTCTCTGGAGCCCCAGGACTTTGCTACGCTTGACACACTGAACTTTATGGACTGGATTCCATATATAAGCAACGGCTTTCTCCATGCTGCAAGAACAAACAGCATGGGCTTTGTCCTGCTTTACGGCAAGAAGAACGTTTCAAAATATGGCTTCAGACACTCGGTTTTGGAGACAATACGCCGTCCCGTGAGCCACGTTATCCTTCGACGCTGCCAGGGAGACGATGCCATGAGTGACGACGAGGTCAAGGAGCAGCTGGAGATGGCGGCCGGGAAGTTTAGCGAAGCGGGATATGTGGAATATCTGCCGCAGACCTGGGCAAAGCCAGGTATGGAGGACCGGTTCCTTAAGGCAAAGGCTGAGGGCGCTGATATGATAGGCTTTGGACTTGGGGCCCAGACACGGATTGACGGAGTCACATCGACAAACACAACTGACCTTGAGAAATATCTTGAGCACAGCGGAGAATTTGAACTGATTACGGAATCTGTCAGCACCAATAATGCTTAATAAGCACCGTTCGCAATAAAAAGTCCGACTGGAATTTTTTCCAATCGGACTTTTTGCTGTTGACTATACTTCAGCCGGCCAGAGCCTGCTCAAGAGCGGCGAGACGGAGGCTGGCGCAGAAAATATTCATTGCCTGCTCCAGCTCGGAGACCGGGGGAAGGGTGGGGGCGATGCGAATGTTGGAGTCATTTGGGTCAACGCCATAAGGGAATGTGGCGCCGGCACCGGTCATTACAACGCCGGCTTCCTTGCACAGCTCAAGAGTGCGCTTTGCAAGACCGGGAAGAGTGTTTACAGAGACAAAATAGCCGCCCTTCGGACGCTGCCAATCGGCAATCTCAAGAGGAGCAATCTCCTCGTCAAGATGGCGCAGAACGCACTCAAACTTGGGCCCGAGAATTTCCGCATGTTTTTTCATAAGGGCCAGCGTGTGCTCCTTGTCCTGCAAATACAGCACATGGCGGAGCTGGTTGACCTTGTCGAAGGAAATCATCTGAATGCCCATAAGCTTCTGCATATATTTGATATTCGCTTCGCTTGATGCCATTACGGAAATGCCGGCTCCCGGGAAGGTGATTTTCGATGTTGAGGCGTATACATAAACCATTCCGTCGTTGCCATATTCGCGGCAGAGAGAAATTATGTCCGGGAAGGGGACAAAGTCTCCGCTGAACTCGTGAACGCAATATGCGTTATCCCACATAAGGAGAAAGTCCTTGGCTGCCGGCTTCATGGAGGCCAGGCGCTTTATCGTGCTTTCGGAATAGATAATCCCGTCAGGGTTTGAATATTTCGGAACGTTCCACATGCCCTTGACTGACGGATCCTTGATATATTCCTCCACCATGTCCATATCGGGACCGGTGGGAGTCATGGGAATGGTGATGAGCTCAAAGCCGAAGGACTCGGTAACCTTAAAATGCCGGTCATAGCCGGGAGCGGGGCAGAGCCACTTGAGGTGCTCTTCCTTGCCCCATGGATGGTCTGAATTGGGAAGACCGTGGGTGATGGCCTTTGAGACCGTGTCATACATCAAGGTAAGAGACGAGGAACCGCCCACAAAGCACTCCTCAGGAGCGCAGCCGAGAATATCGGCCCAGAGCTTTTTTGCTGCGGGGAGACCGGAGAGCTCACCGTAGTTTCTTACGTCGACTCCGTCAACCACGCACTGGGACGGGTCTGAAACGATGGTGAGCATGTCGCTGACCATGTCAAGCTGTGCCTTGCCGGGCTTGCCGCGGGCCATATTAAGCTTAAGGCCGAGAGATTTATAGCCCTCGTAAAGGGACTTTACAGACTGAAGCTCTGACTCGAGCTCGGTCTTGGACATTTCAGAATAGGATTTTGCCATTAAAAAAACCTTCTTTTTATAAATAATTACTCAGTGAACATTACTGCCTGCCCAACGGAGACGGCATAGTCTGAATATGTGTTATACGCCTCGGTGAGGCTGAGCTCCTCGTCCAGAACACTGTAAATTCTGGCGGAGTCTGAGCCGGTGAGCATGCCGACGCCGATGCACAGCGCACCGATAAAGATGACAACAAGAACGATTACCAGGATTATTTTCCAGCCTTTTTTCATTTTACAGGCACCTCCCTGTAGCAAAGCTTATTGCCAAGCTTAAACACTCCGTTTATAACGCCGACTATTGCACCGCCAACAAACCATATTGAAATCCAAAGGGAGAGAAGGCCGAGAGCGAGAATAACAAGGGCGCAGCCGAGAACAACCATTACATCCGCAAAAACCGCAAAGGAACCGAAGGCGGTGCTCAGGGCGGAGCCACCGGCTATGAACAGCGCGGCTGCAAAGGCCAGGAAGAATACCACCGGAATCAGCAGGAGCATTACCAGCGCTGCTGTTATCGGAACTGCAAAAATAATATAGAAAATCAAAGCGACAGGGCTTACCTTACGCTCTGTTTGAACCGGGACTTCAGCTTCGGTCTGCAGCCCGGAGTCCGCAGTCCGCGACTCACCCGAGTTAGGAGCTTCAGACCGCAGTCCGGAGTCCGAAGTCTGCAGCTCACCTGAGTTAGGTGCTTCAGGCGGGATGGAACTTGATGCTTCCTTACCTGACTCCCAATTGGCAGAGCCTGTATCCCCGGTTATGGAAACGGTGGTGTCTCCGACAGAGATACTGATCCCGTCAGGAGAGTTAGCTATGTCATCCCCGGTGAAGAAGAAGGTGTTGCCATCGCCGGACCCCGGTCCGGTGCCCGAAGTCTGCAGAGAAGCGTCCGGTTCAACCTCGGCAGAAGCTTCGGCCTCTGATTCCAAATCAGCGTTGCGGCTTGCCTCAGACAAATCAATTTCAACCACAGGCTTCGACGCAGCGGACGTCTGCGGCAAATCAATCTCAACCGCGGCGCTACCGGCGTCCTCAAATTCCGAATTACTATCGATTCCCAGCTCAGACATCACATCGTCATATGTATCGTATATCGCGTTGGCAAAAGCCTGCTCCTTGCCGCGGACCTTCGCATTATATGTCCGGGCGATTATAACAGCCTGCTTCGTGGGAGATGTAAGCAGGGAGGAAACCTCCTCGTCATTGTCTGCGTCTGTAAATATTTTCTCATAAAGGGATATGGCTGTCTCACGGTCGCTGTCCTGCATGAATGTCAGGAGCTTATCGAGCTCAGCCAGAAAACTCTTCCGGTTTATGGTTATCACCTCGCAAAACAGAGATAAAAATACAAATAGCATTATATATGCTAAGTCAATTTTGGTCAAGACAGCATTTAGTTAATTTGCTTAAAAACGCATGCAGTATTTTGGCAGTAATTCACAAAAAAGAGGATAATAACCAATAATTTTTGCTGTTAATCTTTTATAAATTTTTGTTTTATGCTACAATTTATGCAGGTATTTTTTACTAAAAAAACCTTGGAAAGTGAGGGTTTGAATTTGCAGGAATATAAACGTATAGATATTACAAGGGATGAGATTGTTCCTGTTGCGGAGCGGATGAGAAAGGCGGGCAAGCTGCTGATTATGATTCACGCTTTTTTCAATGCAGACGGGCAGCCTGATGTGTCATATGACTATGAGGTTGACTCGGCAACGGAATCCTATCATGTCGTCGGGGAGGAAAAGCTTCCGTCTATCAGCGGAATATATGACCTGGCGGCACAGTGGCCTGAGCGGGAGCTTAACGAACTGATGGGCCTTGAATTTGAGGGGCTTGACACATCAAAACGGCTCTTCCTTCCGGAGGATATGCTGGAGGACCAGGGCAAGGGTCAGATTCTTGTTATGCCGCTGAGCGAGCTGGTTGAGAAAAACACGGCGGAGGTGAAGGCATGAGCTATGTAATACCGGTGGGACCGTACCATCCCGCCCTGGAGGAGCCCATCCACGCAAAGCTTATTACAGAGGGCGAAATGATTAAGGACGCGGAGGTTTTCGTGGGCTATAACCACCGCGGCATTGAAAAGCTTGCAACCGAGCGCAACGCGATTCAGACGCTGGTTCTGGTTGAAAGGGTATGCGGGATTTGCTCCCATTCACACGCGCTTACATACGCCCTGGCGGTTGAAAATCTCAACAAAGTAGAGGTTCCGAAACGCGGACAGTATATCAGAGTAATTACCGCCGAGCTTGAGAGACTGCACTCCCACTTCCTTTGGCTGGGCATTGCGTGCCACATAATCGGGCATGACAGCGCCTTTATGCACATCTGGGACGAGCGCGAGGCCGTTATGGACCTGTTGGAGGAGTTGAGCGGCAACAGAGTTAACTATGCCATGGTTACAATCGGCGGCTCCAGAAGAGACATATCAGACGAGCTGCGCGTTAAAATGCTGGACACGATGGACGTTCTGACCGAGAAGCTGGATAGAATCACGGAAATCGCCGTTACAGACAAGACAATCGCCATGAGAACAAAGGGTGTTGGCGTCCTGACCAAGGAGGACGCGATACGGCTGGGAGCGGTTGGCCCCCATGCCAGAGCTTCCGGAGTAAAAATAGACGTCAGGAAGGACGCTCCCTATTCGTCATATGAGGACTTCGATTTTGAAATCCCCACTGTTGAAAGCGGAGACGTATACGCCAGAGTGGTCGTCAGAGCGCTGGAGTGCTACGAGAGCATCAAGATTATCCGTCAGGCCCTGGAGACGCTGCCTGACACTCCCATCAACAACGGGCAGAAGCTGGTTAAAATTCAAGCCGGGCAGACTGTTGCGCGCCACGAGGCGCCGCGTGGAGCCCTGAGCCACATGGTTGTTGGTGACGGAGGCTTTAATAACTACCGCGTAAGTATTCACGTTCCGTCCTTTAAGAATACGCCGACGATTCCCCACATGCTCAGGGGCAATACCGTTGCGGAGGCGGGACTGATTATTGCCAGCATAGACCCGTGCTTCAGCTGCCTTGACAGGTAAGACTGATGCATGAGCTGGCGCTTGCCGAGGGAATTATCCGCATTGTTCAGGAAAAGCAGGCGGAAAACGGCTTCGGCGCTGTTGAAGAGATTACGGTAGGGCTTGGGGAATATTCGGGCGTCGAACCAAAATGCCTGGAGGAATTTTTCCCATATGCGGCGAAGGGAACGGCGGCAGAGAACGCGAGACTCGTGTTTGACGCAATTCCCGGAATATTCAGCTGCAGAACCTGCGGCGCTGAGGGACCGGCTGATAGGCATGGGGCCTGCTGCGCCTCCTGCGGAAGCACCGACATTAAGTTAATCTCCGGCAGAGAATTTCTTGTTAAAAGCATTAAGGTTGAATAAAAGCCGGCCTGCGGCCGGGAAAGAAAGGAGAGAATATCTCTTGCAGAAAACAAAGTTTTCTTCATTTGCGGCAACGTTTATTCTGTGCTACGCGTTCTGGATCCTGCTGACGTGGTCCTTCCAGGCTGAGGAGCTGGCCATGGGAGCGGTCGTCAGCATTGCGGCGGCGTTTGTCACGGCGCGGTTCTTTATCCATGAAAACGCTTTTCACATGGTGCAGCCAAAGCGCCTCTGGGCTCTGATATGCTATGTTCCAACATTTATGTGGGAGCTTATCAAGGCCAATGTTGACATGGCGAAGCGCTGTCTGACCGGTTGCAAAAACGTTAATCCGGGAATAATCAGAGTTCCGGCTGACCTGCATTCACTTTACGCCCAGGCTATGCTTGCAAACAGCATTACACTCACGCCGGGTACAATGACGCTTGACATTGCCAAGGACACCGAAACAGGCGAGCTGTTTTATTACATTCACTGGATTGATGTTACCGAGGAGGACCCGGAAAAGGCCGGCGAAATGATTAAAGGCGCGCTGGAAAGAGGAATCAGGAGGATATGGGAATGATTGAACTGCTTATATTTTCTGTTCTGCTGGCGGCATTCGCAGTGGCCACCTTTTACAGACTTATAAAGGGCCCGTCACCGGCGGACCGCATGGTTGCCGGAGACAACATGGACATACTCATTTCTTTGGCGATGATTCTTTTCTCACTTTACAGCGGAAGAGGAATTTATCTGGACATTTCGATTATTACGGCGATGCTTGGAATAATCGACACAATGCTCATTGGACGCTATCTTGACAGAGGGAGGTGGAAAAATGGTTCTGAGGATATTGATTGATCTTTTAATCGCCGTGGGAGCATTTTTCGCTCTGGCAGGGACGATAGGCGTTATAAAAATGCCTGACACGTTCTGCCGCATGCAGGCCAGCACCTGCGTAACAACTCTGGGCGTCATCGGCGTTTGCCTCGGAGCAATTCTTTACGCCGCCTGCATCATGAAAAGCGGCGCAACGGCAGTTAAAATTGCTGTTATCTGCCTGCTTGTTATAACAATAAACCCGGTTGGCAGCCACGCTATATTTAAGGGTGCGTATCGTTCCGGCTTCCTGCCGGAGAAGAAGATGGAGAAGGATGACTTCAGGAGGGACTTCAATGAATAGTCTAATGACAATTCTTGGCGCGCTCACCCTGATTGGACTGTGCGTATCGGCAATTCTTGCCGTGCACTATGAAAAGCTGCTGTCCTCTGTTATTGCCATAGGCGTAACAGGAATTTTCGCGGCTGCCCAGTTCCTCATCCTGCATGCGCCTGACGTGGCCATTTCGGAGGCGGCGGTTGGAGCGGCCCTTACTCCGCTGGTATTTATCGTCGCCCTGAAGAAGATGAGAGGAGGCGATGACAAATGAAGAACTGGGTTACAAGAATAACCATAGGCCTTATATTTATCATCGCAATCTATGCGGCAATCGTAATGAGCAGCAAGGGACCCACATATGACGGAACAAAGGCGGCGGTCTCGGTTTATGAACTGCAGCAGGACCCGTCTTCCTATGATGTTTCGGGTGCAGACGGTGCCGCGGCGGTAATCGTGCAGGAAAACCTGCAGGAAACCCGCGCCGTCAATGACGTCACATCGATTGTTTTTGACTTCCGCGGATATGACACAATGGGCGAGTCGTTTATCCTCATTTTAACAATATCCGGAGTCATCGTGCTTCTCTCCGACTCAAAGGCGGGAAAGAAACAGAAGAAGGAGGAAGACCATGAAGACAAATAATCTCGAAATCCAGCGCGTTATTCAGCGTTGCGGCTGCGACAAGGTCCTTCCCCTGTGTCTGGTTTATATATTCTATATAATACTTCACGGCCATCTTTCACCCGGCGGCGGCTTCCAGGGCGGAATCCTTATGGTAGCGGCCACTGTGCTGATTTATCTCGGCTATGGCTACAGAACAGCCACACATTTCCTCGTCCCAAGGACGATGTACAGAATCGAGGGTACGGCGCTTGTTATTCATATTATTCACGCGTTCGTAGGTGTTTGCCTGGCAGCCTCATTCTGCGCAAACTTTGAGTATATGCACGGAAACATCGGCGACCTTTACAGCTCCGGATCCATATTCTGGATGAACGCGACTGTCGGCCTTGATGTTTTCACCGGAGCCATCGTTCTTTCCCTTGGCATAATCAGTGTTCTGCTGGCCAAGGATATCGACGAGCAGGATTAAGGAGGTATCGTAATGGTTACAATGAATTATATCGGCGCCTTCTTCATGATCGTGCTTGGCTTTTATTGCATAATTACAAAGCACAATATGGTTAAAACCGTTATCGGCATGAGCATTGCCGACTATGGCGTAAACCTGCTCATTATTACCACCGGCTATAATCCCGGCGGCACAGCTCCTATCTATACAGCCGGCGAGCTCACACAGGCAAGCTATTTCGTGGACCCGATTCCTCAGGCCCTGACGCTGACCAGCATCGTTATCGGCGCCTGCGTAACGGCGATGAGCCTTGTTCTTGTAATGAAAATTGAAGAGCAGTACGGCACGCTTGACACCGGGGAGATAAGGAGGCTCAGAGGATGACCTATACTGATTATCATCACTTTCCTGTCTACGCCATAATGATCCTTTTCCTGGGCGCGTTCATCATAGTAGCGTGCGGCAGGAAAAAGGCCGTCAGGAACACGGTTGCGCTGGCTGCAACGGGCCTTTCACTGATCTTCATGCTCTCGCTCATTAAGCCGGTTATCCTTCAGGGTGAGATTATTACCTACTGGATCGGCAACAGAGTTCCCGCCGGAGGCTACGCAATCGGCATTGCCCTGGAGGTTGACGCGCTTAACCTGTTCTTTGGACTGCTGGTTTCAGCTGCGGTTTTCATCTCCTGCATATACTCAATTCAATATATGGAGCATGACGACTGCCAAGACCAGTATTACATGATGTTCCTCATGCTGGGCGGCGGCGTTCTCGGTCTCGTCTTAACGGGCGATTTGTTCAACATGTATATCATGGTTGAGATCATGACGATTGCAGCCGTGGCCTTAACGGCCTTCCGCAAGGAAACAGTGGGCGCGACAGAGGCTGCGTTTAAATATCTTGTCGTCGGGACAATCGGCTCCGTGTCCATGCTGACCGGTATTATTATGCTTTACACCGAGGCGCATACACTGAACCTGGCCCAGCTTTCAGCAATTATTCCCGGGAACATTAACACCTCAACCGTTATGGCCTTTGCCTTCCTGTTCATTGGCTTCTGCTCAAAGGCCTTCATATTCCCGTTCCACCCGCTGGCTGCTGATGCTCACGGCGCAGCTCCGGCATCTATCTCGGTTCTTATTTCAGGCGTTCTGACCAAGTCAGGACTGTACGCAATCATAAGACTGGTTTACTTTGTCTACCAGGTTGCTGACAAGGGCGCAATTCAGTTTCTGCTGGTAACCTTCGGCTGCATCAGCATGTTCGTCTGCGTTACCATGGCGCTTGCGCAGCATGACTTTAAGCGCCTGCTGGCCTTCCACAGCATTTCGCAGATCGGCTATGTGCTGACGGCTATAGGTCTTGGCACAGCTTTGGGGATTTCAGCCGGTATTTACCACGCCATGAACCACACCCTCTTTAAGGGACTGCTGTTCCTCTGCGCCGGCGCGGTTATGCACATGACAGGGACCGGCGACCTGAACAAGCTGGGCGGACTGTGCAAAAAGATGCCCCGCACAACGGTGCTGTTTCTGATTGGAGCTTTCTCAATCAGCGGCATTCCTCCCTTCAACGGCTTTGCCTCAAAATGGATGGTATATCAGGCAATTTACCAGAAGGCCGGACAGACAGGCCATATCGGCTTTGCAATTGCGGCAATCGTTGCTCTGATTACATCCGTGCTGACGCTGGCCTCCTTTGTTAAGGTAGCAAAGTCGGTCTTCTTCGGCGAGCTGAGACCGGGACTTGAGGATGTTAAGGATCCTCCCTTCTGGATGCTGGTTGCAATGGACATTCTTGCAGTCCTCTGCATACTCACGGGTCTGTTCCCGGACTTTGTGACGAAGTATCTCACAGAGCCGGCAGCCGCAGCGGCAATGAACGTCTTTGCGTATATCGACTCGGCAATGGGCAGCGGATACGCCGCGTCAATGCTGGGCGCAGCAGCGGAAAAGACGACAACCATTACTTATATCGGCACATGGTCACCAATGTCATGGCTGCTTATTATGTGCATAGCGCTCCTGGGCCTCACGCTCGTGGCGCTGGCCGGCAGATATGACTCCGTCAGCGAAAAGGCCACGTCCTATAAGGAAAACGAAGACAAATACGCCGTGTTCTTCGGCGGCGAGAAGGCCGTTTATTCCCAGGGCGGCGGAGACGATATGTTCTGGGGCCTGAAATATAACTGGCGCCATTACTTCAGCTTTATGCATGAATTCCACAGCGGTGTTGTTAACGATTACGCGCTTTGGGCTGTCACGGCTCTTGCAGTGGTTATCGTTTACTCACTGATGGTGCTGCTGTGAAGGGAGGCGGAGATTAATGAATGTTTTAATCAGCGGACTTCAGTTCCTCGGCTATATTCTTGTTTTCCCCGGCTTCCTGTTCTGCTTCGTGTGCGGCATGCTGCTTTGCGGAATTGACCGCAAGCTGGTTGCCAGAATGCAGAAGAGAATAGGGCCGCCTATCCTGCAGCCGTTTTATGATTTCTTCAAGCTCTGCGGCAAGGAGACGATTGTCCCGGAAACAGCAAGCAAAATAATCTTTCTGGTTTCTCCCCTTGTTGGCCTGGCGGGAATAACGGTAATCCAACTGTTTATTCCAATCAAGGGCTTCGCGGCGGTTAGCTCCTCGGCGGATATAATCGTAATTCTTTACCTGCTCCTGATTCCGGCCCTGTCCACAATCACCGGTGGCGCAGCCTCAGGCTCTCCTTATGCCAGCGTGGGCGTTTCCCGCGAAATGGTTATGATCATCTCCTGCGAGTTGCCCCTGATTCTCGTTCTGCTCAGTGTGGGCAAGGTTGTCGGCGCGGCGATGGGCACAGGCGTCACATTCTCAATGAAGGCGATAAGCGAATATCAGAGAATGTTCGGCAACCTTATCCTCAGACCGTCAATGGTTCCCGCTGCAATCGCTTTCCTGATGACAATTCCCGGCGAGACGGGCAGCCATCCCTTCGACTCGGCCGAGGCTGAAACAGAAATATGCGAGGGCATTCTCGCCGAATACAGCGGCCCTCCGCTGGCGGTATACAAGCTGACCCACGGAATAAAAATATTCACAATGACCAGTCTCTTCTGCGCACTGTTTCTGGGCGCACTGGGAACCGGGATTGTGGCGGTGGACGCGCTTATCGTTTTCGCAATGAGCATTGTAATCGTTTTCTTCACGGTTTCTCTTCCACATGCTGTAACTGCCAGACTGAAGATTAACCAGATTTTCAAATTCTATTGGACAGCTGTTTCGGCAATTGCGGCGATAGGCCTGATAATGGCCTGGTACGGACTTTGATTAAGGAGGTTTGCCAACATGTTTAAGGATTTAATAAACGAAAGCACGGCAAAATCTCCGTGGCTGTTCCACATAAACGCCGGCTCCTGCAACGGGTGCGACATTGAGATTGTGTCCGTTCTTACTCCCCGCTATGACGCGGAGCGCCTGGGCTTTAAGCTGGCCGGCTCACCAAGACAGGCTGACATCGTTGTCGTTACGGGCCCTGTCACAAAGCAGAGCCTTGACAGAGTGCTGAGGACCATCTCCCAGGTTCCGGAGCCAAGATGCATTGTCACAATGGGCTCCTGCCCCCAGTCAGGCAACGTTTTCCGCGGCAGCTACTCGGTCGCGGGACCGCTGAGCAAATATGTCCATGTTGATGTTGACATTGCCGGCTGCGCGCCGAAGCCTGAGGCTGTTATCGACGGTCTTGCAAAGGCAACGGAAATTCTTGCCGAAAAGCAGAAAGCGAGGAAAAAGTAATGGATTTTCCATATCTTATAGAGGCGTTTTCAAAGCTCGTAAGCAAGCCAAGCTGCAATAAGTATCCCTTCGTTCCCAGCGAGGCTGCGCCGGGCTACAGGGGAAGAATCGTCTTCCACCCCGAGCTGTGCATCCACTGCGGAATGTGCGAGCGTGTCTGCGCGGGCCACGCAATAACAACCGAAACTGAAGAGGTTGAAGACGGGCTGCAGGTAACGAGAATTTTCTATCTTGGCTCATGCACCTTCTGCCAGACCTGCGCTGACTTCTGCTCCCGCAAGGCAATTGAGTTCTCCACGGACTACCATATGATAGCCACCACGGAGGAGGACCTTCTGGTAAAGGGCACCTTCGTCAAGAAGGGCGCGAAGAAGAAGCCAGCGGAGACTCCCGCAGCTTCTTCAGACGGGAAAGCCGCTGCGGCAGCGCCCTCAGGCATAAAGCCCAGGGATGACGGCAAGCCCGTTCAGGACCCGGATAAGTGCGTTTATTGCACGCTCTGCGCAAAGAAATGCCCGGGCGGCGCTTTGGAGGTAGACAGAGCGGCCAAAACCTGGACACTTAATGAAGACCTTTGCGTCGGGTGCGGAACCTGCGCCGAGACCTGCCCCAAGAACGCAATCATCATGTAAAAAATCAAAATATGGCAAAGCAAAAGCACGGTCTGAAGAACAGACCGTGCTTTGCTGATGCTATTAATTATTTGTCTGACTCGTCCTTTTTGGATACCTTCGTGTCTATGCTGTTTCTGAAGACAACGAAACGGTCCCATAGGAATTCGGTCGAGAAATTCAGGGCCATGTTTATGATTGTGACCACATAGTCATTCCAGCCCAGATGCTCAGCGAGATAGTTGCCGCCGATGGTGGTCACCGGAACGAAGACACAGTAATAGGCGAAGACGAGAAGCATCGCCTTGGGAACATTTGAGGCCGACTTGAACGTGAAGTTCCGGTTGAGCGTAAAGTTCCACAGAACGGAGAGCACAAGCGCCGTCAGGTAGCAGGGCCAGTAGGGCAGAGAAGTGAACTCCGTCAGAAGAGTAAAAGCAACAAGCTCAATAATTCCCGCGCTGGCGGAAAAAAGAGCGAATTTAATAAATCTGATAACTTCCTTCATTTGAAATCTCCGGCTTGTTAAATATAGCCTATGGTAGCACCTTTAAGAAGAAATTTCAAGAATTTTAAGTATTTATTTCTCGGAAATATATTCGACCCTTCCAAAATACCAGCCACTAACGCCGTTAAGCTTGCCCAGTATGCCACGGGAGGTTACCTCGTTAACGCTGATAACATCCCCCGGCTCAACGGGAAGGGCATAGTCAGTGCTGTCGTTGCAGTCCGTTATGGGCTCCGGGGAGAAGAGATATTTTGTCAAAATGTCCATCTCATATCCCGTTCTCACATGGCGGCAGCGGGAAAATTCCTCGCCCCTGTCAAGGACCTGAACGGTGCTGTCTCCCCAGCGGATATAATAGCTGATGTCAGAGGCGCCTTGGCTATCCAATGCAACAGCCCGGGGGAAACGGTCATAGTATTCAAAGCGGAAAGCGTCGGTTTTTATATCGTCAAGAATCAGGGCGTTCAGCTGCCCGTCGTCCTTAAGAACGCAGCCGCCGTCTATGGAAATTACATGGTGCTCCCGGTCTATAATCGGGTTGGCGCAGGTGATGCTCTCACCATAAAGGACGCATGGCCAGTGGCCGACGATAATCCATTTGTCAAAATAAGATTTTTCGTTCAAAAACGCGGGACGTGAGGTAATCTCAGACACACTGTGAGCGGCGAGGGGCTTTCGCGGGTCGAGCCCTGAGTGGACAAAAATGAAACGTTCTGTCTCTATAGCGTGTGGGAGGTTACGCAGAAAAGACCACTCGGAGGCATATTTTTCAGCCAGCAACGGGTAATAATCCGATGGCGACTCACAGGTGGCCGGGTCAACCCCGATTGAAAGAAGCATCTCCCAGAGCAGACCGCTTCTTTTCCGTCTGAGATACTCGCTGTGGTGCACGTCGCCGGATTGGCCGGTGTCGAATATCAAATACCATTCGTCGCAGTTGCCAAGCAGAGCGTGGGTATTGCCGCCGTCGCACAGGGACATTATATAGTGCAGCGTTTCGATGCACGCGGGCCCTTTTTCAAGGAAATCTCCGTCAATAATAAGGGTGTCAGCGGAGGAAAAGCCGATTTTGTCAAGAAGACCACGGAAATACTCCATGCTGCCGTGAATATCGGAGACGGCAATGAGACGGCCATGCTCCGGCAGCTTAAGAGACCGGATACGCGGCGGACGGGAAAGCATCAGTCGCGCCTCCTTATTGTATATTCCATCAAAAGCAGTGGACCGGACGCGGCTTGCTCAACTGCAATGGTTTTAAAGCCGGTCTTCTCATAAAATTTTATGGCGTCCGTGTTCTGCGAGGAAACGTTAAGGCGGATTGAAGCTCTGCCCCGGTCTCTGTAGAAGTTAAGAGCTCGGGCAAACGCCTGGGCGCCGCAGCCCTTGCCACGGAAATCGCTGTTTAAATACAGCAGACTTATCCAGCCGTAACCGGCATCGGCTCCGCGCTCAGGGTCAAGGTCAACAAGACCGGCGGGCTCGTCGCGGTAATAAAGCTTAACAACACTGTCGTTGTCCGCTGCGTAATGATTAAGCGCGTTGAGATAATAAATATCCGCAGCAAGCCCCTTGCGTGAACCGTTGTGAGCAAACAGCCACGCGTCCTCATAGCAGGAGATGTAATATGCCCGGTCACTCCCCGGAACAAAGCTTACGGTGCGCAGCTCCGGGCAGAGACTCCAGTGGGGGAGCTTCAACTGCTCCAGGTGAGACATGTCGTTTATATATTCAATGCTGAACAAATCCGCCTCCGGGTCATAGCTGAGCTTCGTGACCGATGTGTTTCCGCAGATTGGAATTGCCTCCGGGTCGTTCAGCGGTGCGTTTTTGATTTTTGAAAGCAGGCATCTGATTGTAACTCCGTGGGAAACCACGGCGATTGTCTTCCCGTCATTGGCCCGGGCGATGTCCCGCAGCGCCTCATATGCACGTTCCTTAACCTGGCCGAAGGTCTCCGCACCGTCAAGGTGCCAGTTGTCCGAATCATGAATAAACGTGTCAACAAGAGCGGGGGACTCATATGTAACATCGCCGAAATATCTCGTCTCCCATGGACCCATGTTGATTTCCCTCAGGCGGACATCAGTGTTGAGCTCCAGGGGATGGTGCTTCAAAACGGCGCCGGCCGTCATTCGGGTTCTGAAAAGGTCAGAGGAATACACCGCGTCAACCTCAACATCGCGGAACCGCCCGGCAAGCGCGTCAATCTGCTGCCAGCCAAGGTCTGTAACGTCCCCGTCCCAGTGGCCCTGCATCATCCGGTATAAATTCCCCTCAGCCTGGGTGTGCCTGATTAGATAAATTTCAGTCATTTAATAACTCCGTGGATTAATAATAGTGCCATTATACTACAAAAAGAAATGAGAGACAATCAGCGAAAGTTGTGCTATATTAAAATAACCTTGGATTATAATCAGCAAAGTAGGCGCAGACATGCTCTATAAGCTTTTAATTTGCATAATAGCCGGAGCCGGGGCGGGCTTCGGAACGGGATTTGCCGGGCTGTCGGCCGCGGTGTTCATAACGCCTATGCTAATCGCCTTCCTCAATGTTCCGTCATATGAAGCGGTGGGGATTGCTCTGGCATCAGACGTTCTGGCGTCGGCGATTTCCGCCTGGACCTATTCCCGTGACGGCAAGCTTGACATTAAAAGCTCCCGTACGTTTATGACCCTGATTATTCTGTTTGCCATAATCGGCAGCATCATTGCCTATCTCCTGACCTCAAACACCATTGGCAACACCGTGTTTGGCTACTGGACAATCATTGCGACAGTAACCCTTGGAATCACCTTCCTCATCCGCTCCGCCGGGAATGAAGGCAAAATGCCGCAGGCCCTCAGCGCAAAGCGTAGCACGCTGATTGCCCTCATGGGCGCCTTTATCGGGATGATATGCGGCTTCCAGGGGACAGGCGGCGGAGTGTGGATGCTGTTCTCCCTGACGGTTATTATGGAATATGAATTCAAAACCGCGGTGGGAACCAGCGTCTTCATAATGACCTTCACGGCGCTTATCGGTGCCATTGCGCATTTTTATATAAACGGAATGCCCGACATGCTGATTCTTGGGGTCTGCATGGCCTCCACGGTGATTTTCGCCAGGCTTGCAGCCAAAATTGCAACGAAAAACAGCAACACGTTCCTGAACAAGGCAACCGGGATTGCCCTGATTATTGCCGGAATTATAATGCTGCTGGCTAAAATTTTTATTAGGTACTAAGGGACATGAAAATCGAACGCACAGAGGAAAAAAAGCGCCTGCGCGCCGAAATAAGAAAAGCCGAGCGGGAGCTGCCCGGGGAAGAAAAGACCGGATCTGACAGAGAAATAATTAATAACATAATATCCACCGGCGAGTATATAAGCGCCGGTGTTATTTTCACATTCGTGGGGACGGAGCGGGAAATTAATACGCGGCCCCTGATTGAAAAAGCTCTTTCGGACGGAAAACGGGTATGCGTTCCGCTGTGCACCGGGAGCGGGATTATGGAAGCCAGGGAGATTAAGTCTCTTGGTGAACTCCAGCCGGGGAGCTATGGAATTTTTGAGCCTGAGGCATCATCGGAGAAAATTGAACCTGACGAAATTAATCTTGCAATTGTCCCCTGCGTAAGCTGCAGCAGGGAAGGAAAGCGCCTCGGACAGGGCGGCGGGTACTATGACCGCTTCATGGAAAAATATAAAGGCCCCGCGGCCGTAATATGCCGCGAGGCGCTTATGCGCGATGAAATCCCAACAGAGGAGCACGACTATACATTTTCCCTCGTAATTACCGACATGGCTGTTTACCGCTAACGCCGCCGGAGCGATTCTCAGTCTGCATATTTTATTTCGAAATAATCCAGGACCGCCTTGAAGTCATCCTGCAGCAGAAGGCAGGTGTCCCGCAGATAGCCGGGGGCGCGCTCCCACTCCTTCAGACCGCGGTAATAAAACATTTTGTGCTGCTCGTCGATAATAAATGGAGTAATTCCGGCCTTCAGACATTCCTTGAGCATTATCAGCCGGCCAACACGACCATTGCCGTCCTGAAACGGGTGAATACACTCAAAGCGGTAATGAAAATCAAGAATATCGTCCAGCGAAATCTGCTCTTTCAGATTATATTCTGCAAAGAGCTTTTTCATTTCCACCGCGACCCTTCCGGGAGCTGTGGTGTCCTTGCCGCCGACACTGTTGGGCAGCCGTTTATAATCTCCGACGGCGAACCACCTTTCACGGCTGTCGGTTGTGCCGGACTTGAGAGAATGGTGGAGCTCCTTTATGAAGGATTCGCTTAGCCTCCGTCCGGCGTTGTCAATTACCATGTCTATGCACCGGAAGTGATTGGCCGCCTCAATAACATCGTCAACCTTAACCGCTCCGGAGTCTGCGCCAATGGTATCGGTTTCGAATATATATCTCGTCTGGTCATGGGAAAGGCGGCTGCCCTCGATGTGGTTGGAGTTATATGTCATGTCAACCTGAAGCCTGTGGTAGATGCCGCCTGAAAGCTTAATTTCCTTTTCCACCTTGAGCCGCTCCAAAAGAGTATCGGGCAAGGCAGCGTTTTTACGCTGCGGCTTTTGGGCATCCTCCGGAATGCTCCAGGTCTTCCCCTTGATATAAGCGCCCGGGACCCGGCCCTCCGCGCAGTAATATCTAGCCGTTCTGGCAGACATGCTCCATTTCTCCGCCGCTTCGGCGACAGTCATATATTCCACAATAATCACCACCTGCATGGTGTATTATATTTTATTATCGGCAATAAAACAAGGAAAAAATCAGTAAATTGCGTAAAATATTGCCGATAATCCCGAGCTGCGTGAGCTGCTCGGGATAGACGAAGCTTCCGTGCTTCTGCTTATAAACACTGAGGGAGACACTGACCCGGAGAGCTATAAGGAGATCGTAACGAAGCCATTTGCATTTCAGGCAAATGACTGATATAATAATTTATCGCATTTTTTCAGCCGGCAAAATAAGATTGGAAACGAGAAGATGAGCAACATGAACATGGAATATTCTGACTTCAGCAAATATATTGCCGATGAGCTTACTCTCAACGGGCAGACTCTCCCCGTCATAGCCCAGGTTGCGGACCATCTCCCCGGCGGCTTTTTCATCTATAAAGCCCATGGCGACGAAGAAATATTATATGTCAACAAATACATGCTGCGCATCTGCGGCTGCGAAAGCATGGAGCAGTTCAACGAGATGACCGGGGGCACCTTCCGTGGCTTTGTGTATCCTGATGACTATGAAAGAAGCGAGCTCGCCATCCGCAGCTGCATCGAAAGCAGCGACAGTAATATTGACTATGTGGAATATCGCATCAAGCGCTATGACGGCAGCATCCGCTGGATCATGGATTATGGCCGCCTCGCCCACACCGGGCTGTATGGGAACGTGTTCTGCGTGTTCGTTGACGATTCAACAGACAAAAATCTCCGCGCGGAGGCAGACCGCCGGGCCGCCCAGGTTATCCGCGGCCTCAGCAAGGAATATAACTCAATCTATTTAGTCGATTTCGATCTGAATAAAATGCTGCCATACTCCCTCAACAACGATGTCTCAAGAAGCATGCAGGATGTCTTCTCGGCTGACAATGATTATGAGGCAACTATCCGCACCTTCGCGGACAGATACGTCCTGCCTGAAGACCGTGAGCTGTATCTCAGCGAGTGTGAGCCGGCGCGCATCCGCCGCAGAATCGCCGCTGAAGAGACCTATGGCATCATCTTCCGGCGCTATAACGATGACCATATTCTCGAGTATGTTAAAATGACGCTTTCCGCAGCTGAGGACGACGGGCATTCAAGCCGTGTCGTAATGGCCTATAAAAATGTAACCGAAAATGTTAAAAAGGCGCAGGAGGAGCAGCACCTGCAGGAGGCGGTGGAGCGTGCCAACGCGGCCAGCAGGGCAAAAAGCGAGTTCCTGTTCAACATGTCTCACGACATAAGAACGCCGATGAACGCCATAATCGGCTTCACGCAGCTCATGCGCAGGCACCTTGGTGAGCCGGAGAAGGAAAAGGAATATCTTGACAAGATTGAATCCTCCGGCGGGTACCTTCTTGACCTTATCAATAACGTGCTGGAGATGTCCCGGATTGAAAGCGGCCGGGCCACTCTTGACGAGAACATCTGGGACGCGAAGGAGTTTAACGATGTTCTCAACAATGTCTTCGAAAACCAGATGGCGGAGAAGGGAATAACCTTTACCCGCACGGTTGATGTTGTCCACAAGGATGTGTATTGCGATTCCCTCAAGCTGCAGGAAATCTTTTTGAATGTATTAAGCAACGCCATGAAATATACCCCCGCCGGCGGAACCGTTACCATGGATCTGAAGGAGCTTCCACCCGCCGTGCCGGGATATGCCCGATACAGAACAATTATCGCCGACACGGGAATCGGAATGTCCCCGGAATATCTTCCCCATATCTTCGAAAACTTCTCCCGGGAGAAGACGTCCACCGAAAGCAAGGTAATCGGCACCGGGCTGGGAATGCCTATCGTTAAGCAGCTTGTGGAGCTGATGAACGGAACCATCGGCATTGAAAGTGAGCCCGGCAAGGGGACGAAGGTTACCATCGTCCTTGACCACCGCATTGCTGACAGAGCCGGCGCTGCCGAAGCGGGCAAGGAAACCGCGGCCACGTCTGCGGGCGCGGAGCTTGCAAATGGCAGACGCATCCTCCTGGCGGAAGATAACGACCTTAACGCTGAAATCACCACCGAGCTGCTGAGCGAATTCGGCTTTGAAATTGAGCGGGCCGAAGACGGCATAATCTGCGTCGATATGCTGGCAAAGCACCCGGCGGGCTATTATGACCTGATCCTTATGGACGTTCAAATGCCTAACATGGATGGCTACAAGGCAACCGCAACCATACGCAACCTCGCGGACCCGGAGCTGGCTCAAATCCCAATAATCGCCATGACGGCCAACGCCTTTGAGGAAGACAAACAGAACGCCTTTAACGCCGGAATGAACGGCCACGTCGCCAAGCCCATCGATATGGAAAAGTTACTCTCAGCCATCAATCAGGTTTAACCGTGGAATATACGCATCATTACGCTTCTCCCCTTGGCGGCATTACCCTGGCCTCTGACGGCGAGGCGTTGACCGGCCTGTGGTTTGACGGGCAAAAATACTTTGCCGCGACCCTGGACCCGGAGCACGAAGAAAAGCCTCTCCCGGTATTTGCGGAAGCGGACAGGTGGCTCGCTGTTTATTTCAGTGGAAGGGACCCTGGCTTTACTCCGCCCCTGAACATGAAAACAACTGAGTTTCGCAAGGCGGTTTGGGAGCTTCTGCTCACCATCCCCTTCGGCCGCACAATGACCTATGGTGAGCTTGCGGCAAGGCTGGCGCAACAAATGGGCATGGAAAAAATGTCCGCCCGGGCAGTCGGCGGAGCGGTTGGCCACAATTCCATCTCCCTCATCATTCCCTGCCACAGGGTAATCGGCGCTGACGGCGCCCTCACCGGATATGCCGGCGGAATCGAACGGAAGGAAAAACTCCTCAGACTTGAAGCCGCCTCGGGTGATTTCAAAATAGCCTATTGACGGCCGGAGCTTGATAAAATATAATCAACTAAACAACAAAAAGAAGACATATAAAACAGAAAACGGGAATTAATAATGCCGCATAACACAAAACCGGCAAACCGTATATGCTGAAGGGAGCGAACAAATGGGTTTTACATTTACAGTCATCATAATCCTGCTGATCATCGTTGTTCTCATCCGCAACATCAGAATCGTTCAGCAGTCACACGCCGTCGTCATCGAGAGACTCGGAACCTTTTCCACTGTCTGGCACGCGGGGCTTCACATAAAAATCCCCCTCATAGACCGGATGGTTAAAAACGTTACCCTTAAGGAGCAGGTTCTTGATACTCCTCCGTCCGATGTTATCAGCAAGGACAACGTCGGAATTTCGGTGGACTCCGTCGTGTACTATCAGATTACCGACCCAAAACTCTATACATACGGCATTGAGCAGCCGGTGTTCGCCCTGGAGAACCTTACCGCCACAACTCTTCGAAACATAATCGGTGAGCTGGAGCTCGATGAGTGCCTCACCTCGCGTGACATTATAAACACCAAGATGCGTGCGATTCTTGACGAGGCGACCGATCCCTGGGGAATTAAGGTTACCCGTGTTGAGCTCAAGAACATTCTTCCCCCGCAGGAAATCCGCTCTGCAATGGAAAAGCAGATGAAGGCTGAGCGTGAGCGCCGTGAGGCGATTCTCCGTGCCGAGGGCGAAAAGAAGGCCGCCATATTAACGGCTGAGGGCGAAAAGGAAGCTGCTGTTCTTCGCGCCGAAGCGCAGAAGATTCAGCTGGTGAAGGAGGCCGAGGGTCATTCCGAATCAATCAGACTCCATAAGCAGGCTGACGCTGACGGAATAAGGATGCTCTCTGAGGCCGGAATGACAACCGATCAGATTGTAACGCTCCGCAGCCTCGACGCGTTTACCGCCGCGGCTGACGGCAAAGCCACAAAGATAATCATTCCAAGCGAGCTGCAGGGTATTGCCGGTCTCGCGTCCGGAATTGTGGAAGCGTCCAAAAACTGAGCCGGATACTTTCACAATATAAGCACAGTCACACACTGACGGATTAAATGGTTCCAACGTGGTGGCTGTGCTTTTTCGTTGACAAGCATTTGGAAATATGGGATTATAAAGCTCAACCGATAAAATTGAGTCAGGGATATTTTATGAAAAAATCTAAAAATCCAATCGAAGCTATCTGCGTCTTGCTCAAGCAGCCTAAAATGCTGCGGCGCATTGTAATGACGGTGTTCGGCGTCCTCATCTGCGGGGCGTCGTGCGGCATCTTCAAGGCGTCAGCGCTGGGAGTCGATCCGTTTCAGGTGTTCTGCTGGGGGATGGCGAATGTGGTGCCGATTCCGTTCGGAACTCTATACACAATTATCAATATCGTCCTGCTGTGCGCGATGCTGATTGCGGACCGGCACTATGTCGGGCTGGGGACGCTGATCAATCTCTTCCTCCTCGGCTATGTCGTGCAATGGAGCACCGGCCTTGTCACCGCCCTCTTTCCGAATCCGTCCCTCCCGGTGAGGGTAGCCCTCCTGCTCGTTGCGATTCCGATTATGTGCCTGTCCTCCGCACTGTACTTCACCGCCGATCTCGGCGTCTCAACCTATGACGTATGGGCGCTGCTGCTGGACAAAAAGACCCGCTTCCCCTTCCGTGTCCTCCGCATCTGCACGGATCTGTGCTGCGTTGTGGCCGGCTTTCTCCTGCTCGGGCTGAGACCGGCCGGCGTCCTCGGCGTGGGCACCATCATCACAGCCCTGTTTATGGGACCCCTCGTTGATTTCTTCAACCGGAAGGTCGCACGCCCGCTGCTGGCTTACGAATAACTAAGCGTTAGCGCGCAACGATTACTCCATCCTTTATCCTAACGGCAATTATTATGCAACTTGCAAAAAATGAAGGCTGAATTTATGTGCAATTTGAGAATTGACACCGGCAAGCATTAAGGTTAAAATTATTTTCAGTGCAGTGGTATGGAAATACCCAAAACATTTAATCTAAACGGAGGTAAAACAATGAAAAAGATTCTTGCACTTGTCCTTGCACTTTGCATGGTCTTTGCCCTGTGCGCATGCGGAAGCTCTTCAACAGCTTCAACGACGCAGGCGGCACCCGCAGCAGAGCCCGCAGCAGAAGAGGCTGCCGCTGAAGAAACAGCCGAGGCCGACCCAATGGCTGAACTTATCGCAGCAGCACAGGCAGAAGGCGAACTCGTAGTATATGGCTCATGCGAAGAGGAATATCTCGCAGCCGCATGCGAAAACTTTGAGTCACTTTACGGCATTAAGGTCAGCTATCAGCGCCTTTCAACAGGTGAGGTTCAGGCAAAGATTGAAGAAGAAAACGGCAACCCGTCCGCTGACGTTTGGTTTGGCGGCACGACAGACCCGTATAACGTCTGCGCATCAGAAGGCCTGCTTATGCCTTATGACGCAACGAACAAGGTTCATCTTACGAAGGACGTTTATATGGATCCCGACATGAATTGGTATGGAATCTATGTTGGCATTCTCGGCATTATGTATAACACCGACGAGGTTGAGCGCCTTGGCGTCGCTGTTCCCGAAGACTGGGCAGATCTTATTGACCCGCAGTATCAGGGACTTATCTGGACATCCAACTACCAGACAGCCGGCACCGCAAAGCTCGTTATTAACACAATGATTCAGAAATATGGTCATGACGAAGGCATCCAGTACCTTGTAGACCTTGACAAGAATGTTGAAGTTTATACGAAGTCAGGTTCAGGCCCGTCCAAGAACGTAGGCACCGGCGAGTGCACAATAGGAATTGGATTTATGCACGACGTTATTACCCAGATTGTTGATAACGGCTATGAGAATATCGGAATGGTCATTCCTTCCAGCGGCACGACATATGAAATCGGCGCGACGGCAATCTTCAACGGCTGCCAGCACGAGAACGCCGCAAAGCTCTGGATTGAATATGCACTCTCTCCCGATTGCGTAAATCTTGCAAAGGAAAACGGCTCATATCAATTCCTCGTTCTTGACAACGCAGAACAGCCCGAAGTAGCATATGAGTTTGGCCTTGATCCAACAAACGTTATGGACTATGACTTTGAAGATGCTAAGAACAACATCGGCACATATGTTGAAGAGGTTATGAATGCAATCGCTGCATCCGGCGCAGACACAGGTGAGGATCGTTTCCAGACTTCGTGATAATCGACGCACATATTAACAGGCTTTAACCCTGAGGGCGGCGGCTTTTTGCCGCTGCCCTTTTTGATTAAAGGAGAGAAAACGTGGCAAAATCAAAAAGTGCGGAGCTTGACCGCAAAAAGCTGATGGCAGACCCGATTATGGTTACAACCATTGTCCTGCTCATCACATTTCTTACCTTGTTTATTCTATATCCGCTGGCCATGCTGTTGGTGGACAGTTTTGTCGGCGACGGGTCGCTGTCGCTTGATGTATTTAGACGTATTTTTAAGATGCCGACCTTTACAAAGGCAATTACCAATACCCTTAAAGTCGGTTTCGTTGTGGGAATTCTTTCAACATTTATAGGCCTGCTTTTTGCCTATGTGGAGGTCTATGTAAGGCTGAACAGATTTGTCGGCGGGCTTTTTAAGGTGGTATCCATGCTGCCGGTCGTATCACCGCCGTTTGTTCTTTCACTTTCGATGATCATGCTTTTCGGCAAGGCGGGAATAATTACACGTTTCCTTCTTGGAATTTACGACAACAGCGTTTATGGCTACTGGGGAATTGTAATCGTTCAGACGCTTACCTTTTTCCCTGTCTGTTACATGATGCTTAAGGGCCTTCTGAAGAACATCGATCCGTCTCTTGAAGAGGCTGCCCGTGATATGGGGGCTGGCAGATGGAGAGTGTTTGGAGATGTTACGCTTCCTCTTATGCTTCCCGGCCTTGGAAACGCATTTCTTGTAACATTTATAGAGTCCATCGCGGACTTCGCAAACCCAATGATAATCGGCGGCTCATATGACACGCTGGCTACGACCATATATCTGCAAATTACAGGCGCGTATGACAAATCCGGCGCCGCTGCAATGGCTGTAGTACTTCTCTGCATCACGCTGGCAATGTTCGCCGTTCAGAAATATTATCTCGAGGCAAAGACAGCAGCAACGCTCACCGGCAAAGCCAGCCGCGCCCGCATGCTTATGACGGACAGAAGCGTCCGCGTTCCGCTTACAGTATTTTGCTCTCTGGTAGCGATCTTTGTAATAATGATGTATATCTGCGTCCCGATAGGAGCGTTCTTCCCAACCTGGGGCTACAAGTTCTTCCCGCTTACCGGAAAGTGGTTCACGCAGGTATTCACTAAATACCATGGGTTTAAGGCATTTAAGGATTCATTCCTGCTTTCGCTTATTGCCGCTCCGATTACGGCTCTGCTGAGCATGATAATATCCTATCTTGTAGTTAAGCGGAATTTCCGAGCAAAGGGCTTTATAGAAGCGGTTTCCATGCTGGCAATGGCAGTTCCGGGCACTGTTCTCGGCGTAGGCTATATAAGAGGTTTCTCCGGCGGCATTTTCCACACCGGCTTCCTGCAGGGGATTTACGGCACGGGACTAATTCTTGTCATTGTATTTATTGTGCGTTCACTACCCACCGGTACACGCAGCGGCATATCTGCTCTGCGGCAGATAGATAAATCCATAGAGGAATCTGCATATGACATGGGGGCTGACAGTCTCAAGGTGTTTATGACGGTAACGCTTCCGCTTATAAAGGATTCATTCCTCTCCGGCCTCGTTACGTCATTTGTGAGAAGCATTACCGCTATCTCTGCAATTATTCTGCTGGTTACACCACAGTTCCTGCTTATTACGGTGCAGATTAATGAATTTGCCGAGAAGGGCTCATACAGCCTTGCATGCGCATTCGCAACAATTCTTATTGTTATTACATATGGTGCGGTCCTTATCATGAACCTTATCATGAAGCACTTTGGTACCAGCACAAAAATTAAGGAGGACTGAGCAATGGATAAAATAAAAAAAGGTGTCCGTCTGGATCATATTTCCAAAATATATCAGGACCCGAAAACGGGTAAGGATTTCTATGCCGTTAAAGATTCCAACCTTGAAATTGAACCCGGCTCATTTGTAACACTGCTCGGCCCTTCCGGCTGCGGCAAGACAACAACTCTTCGTATGATTGCCGGCTTTGAAAGCCCGGACGAGGGTGAAATTTATCTTGGAGACGAGCCTATTAACGAATTAACCCCCAATAAGCGCGACACGGCGATGGTTTTCCAGAGCTATGCCCTTCTCCCTCACTATAACGTTTTTGACAATGTCGCCTATGGGCTTAAGCTGCGCAAGGTTCCAAAGGACGAAATTAAACAGCGTGTTATGGCAATTCTTGACCTGGTTCAGCTGACAGGCATGGAGGGCAGAATGACTAACCAGCTCTCAGGCGGCCAGCAGCAGCGTGTAGCTCTTGCCCGCGCTCTAGTAATTGAGCCAGGTGTCCTTCTGTTTGACGAGCCACTTTCAAACCTCGATGCGAAGCTTCGTGTTTCAATGCGCACGGAAATTCGACGCATACAGCAGGAGGTCGGTATTACAGCCATCTATGTAACGCACGACCAGTCTGAGGCCATGGCAATATCCGACAAAATTATAATCATGGACAAAGGCGTTGTGGCTCAGATGGGCACGCCGCAGGAAATTTATTATCATCCCGTAAACGAGTTCGTGGCAGACTTTATCGGCGAGGCCAACTTCCTCCGCGGTACAGCCACAGCGGTAAACGGAGACGAAATGACAATTGACGTTGCCGGCAATGCCGTCAAGGTACTCACCGATGGAGAAAAGGAAGCCGGAAAGAATTATACAATTGTCCTTCGTCCCGAAGCGGCATCCCTTGCAGATGAAGGCGGCATCCCGTGCGAGGTGGCACTCAGCTGCTTCATGGGCTCATATCAGAACTACCATGTAAAGGTTGGGGACACAATCGTGAAGCTTGAAGAGCACAACCCCAAAAACAAGCGCATATACGGCGTGGGTGAAAAATGCTCACTTGTGTTTGCGCCTGACTCAGTGCACATTCTATAAAATTCACCCCTGTCGCCGGGTCACCCCGGTATACCTGCGCAAGAGGGTGAAGAAAAACACCAAGGAGAACTAAAATGGTCAGAAAGATAATTCACATTGACGAGGATAAATGCAATGGGTGCGGAATGTGCGCGAATGCCTGCCACGAAGGAGCAATAGACATTATAAACGGCAAGGCGAAGCTTGTCCGCGAGAATTTCTGCGACGGGTTCGGTGATTGCCTCCCTAACTGCCCGACGGGCGCAATTACATTTGAGGAGAGGGAAGCTCCGGAATACGATGAGGCGGCTGTCAAGGCGGCAAAGGAGCTGAAAAAGGCAAAAGCTGAGGTTAAGACAATGGCACATGCCGGCGGCTGCCCGGGCTCAAGGGTGATGCAAATCACAAGAGAAGCCAACAACGAGGAAGCCGGAAGCCACGCCGGCTTTGCGAAGCCTGAGTCAAGGCTGACAAACTGGCCTGTTCAGATTAAGCTCGCTCCTGTCAGAGCGGGATACTTTGACGGGGCAAAGCTTCTTATCGCGGCAGACTGCACCGCCTATTCATACGCGGCGTTTCACGATGAGTTTATTAAAGGCCGGGTGACGCTCATTGGCTGCCCGAAGCTTGACGCCATAGACTATAGCGAAAAGCTGACCCAAATAATCTCAAACAATGACATTAAGTCGGTAACAATTGTAAGGATGGAGGTGCCTTGCTGCGGCGGACTTGAAATGGCGGCGAAGAAGGCGCTGCAGGCGAGCGGGAAGTTCATCCCCTGGCAGGTTGTTACAGTAGGCATTAACGGCGATCTCATGGACTGAAAGCCGGCAAATAAAAAAGTAATAAAAATGGAGGTGAAACAGATGAAGTACTTTGTAAACGACAGCTGCATCGGTTGCGGAATGTGCAACGGCCTTTGCCCGAACGTGTTCTCAATGAACGATGACGGTCACGCTCAGGCAATAACGGGAGATGTTAATCCCGCTGACGAGGCGGACGCTGCCGCGGCCATGGACAACTGTCCGGCCGGAGCAATTGAGGAAAAATAATCAGCATAACATTCAAGCTCAGGAGACAGTGTAAAAGCTGCCTCCTGAGCTTTATCCCGCTTTGCGCGGGTTAAAATGCCAAATAACAAAAAGTCTCCGGGGGCACTTTGATTTCGCTATTAAAGATGATATAATTCACCCAACAGGAAAAAACACTCTTTGGAGATTTAATTTTCATCAGGAGAAGCGGATAATGAAGAAAACAAGAGAATTTGATTTCGTCCGTGAAAATATTCCCGTAATAATCGACTATATCAAGCAGAGTTCCAAAGTGAATCCAAGGGACAAGGATGCGCTCATGGCAAGTCTCGCCCTGGAGGATATCCTTGACCTGATGCTCCAAAGGTCAACCACCGCGGACAAGCGCATTAAGGTCGAGATAATCCGCTTCGCCGGAAAGGTTACTGCAAGGCTGAGCTGCGAGGGGACTCCCTTCGAGGTTTGCGACATTAAGGGCCTTTATGATATAGATGAGCTTGACGGGCCCACGGCCGATGCCGTAAGGAAGCTGACGGCGAAGCTGTTTGATGACCGGCTGAGCATTACTCATTCGCTTGGGCTCAATATCTGCAGACTGACTCTTAAGGAGAGGACGAAAAACAGCCTCCTGTCTACCTTTATCGGGCTTATATCAGGCCTCCTTGTGGGCCTTGCCATCAAAAATCTCTGCCCGGAGAGCGTTTCCTCGTTCCTGGGAACGCAGATTTTCGCCTCCGGTTCATCAATGTTTACAAATGCGCTCAAGGCGATTGTTGCCCCGCTGGTGTTTTTCTCAATTGCGTCAGGAATCGCTGAGCTGGACGACATAAAAAACCTCGGCCGGATTGCAGCCAAGGTTATGACGGGCTATTTTTTCACGTCGCTGGTCGCCGTCGCGGTGGGCTTTGGAATTTTCTATCTGTTCCCAATCGGCGACCCCTCCCTTGCGGATGCGGTTTCCGAAATCAGCCAATCCACGCAGCAGGCCGCCCAAGACATTGATGTCTCACTCATAGACACCATAACCGCGATTATCCCGTCTGACATCATAACGCCCTTTAAAGAGGCAAAGATGCTTCAGATCATATTCCTCGCCGTTCTTTGCGGAATGGCAATTTCCATGCTCCCGGAAAAATTCGCGGTGGTGAAAACGGCCGTCTCCGGGTTGGGGGATATGTTTTCAATCATTACGGGGATTATAATCAAATTCATGCCCCTTGCGGTATTCTGCGCAATGGCGAAGCTTATAATCAGCATCGACTTCGAGGATTTGCTTGGCATATTCACAATTATCCCCGTTTACTATTTCGGCGCGCTGGTGATGCTGGTGTTCTATGGACTGCTTATTCTTGTCCTGGGTCGCCTGAATCCACTGCTGTTTTATAAAAAATATTCCCCCGCCATGCTCACGGGCTATTCTCTCGCCGCCAGCAGCCCGTCCATGCCGATGTCATTAAAATGCTGCGACAGTCTTGGAATTTCGCGCCGGATAAGCTCATTTTCAATTCCTCTGGGGGCAACAATAAATATGGACGGAGGCAGCGTTTTCCTTGTTTTAACCGCCCTGTTTATGACACGGATTTTCGGCATTAAGATCAACGCCTCCGAGGCCTCAACGATTATCATCGCGGTGCTGGCCTTGTCTATCGGAGCGCCCGGCGTTCCGGGAGCAACTCTCGTGTGCGCGGCGTTTCTGCTGCCGCAGGTCGGCGTTCCAACTGAAGCGATAAGCCTGATAACCGGCATTTATCCCCTTCTGGGAATGGCGCTCACGGTCATTAATATAACGGGCGACGCGGCAATCTCTTCAATCGTGGCCCGGTCCGAAAATATGCTGGACATGGAGCAATACCGGTCGTAGGGTCTCGCAGTCTGTTGGACTGCGGAACTATATTCGTTCCTATCGGCGCCCAGCCCGCGTCCCGGTCTTGTTGCGCCGGGAAACGAGTTATATTCTGCAGAGCAGAATGATATTTCTGCGAAACGATATTCATGCTGCGCATGAGCTGTGGGAACGAATATAATATCGTTCGCCGGAGGCGAATATCGCTGTGACGAAGTCACAATATCGTTTGGCGAAGCCAAATATCGTCTCTTGGAATACCTTCTCGCTGCGACTCGCTAAACGGAGATTCAAATTCGCATGCAATTTTGTTAAAACTGCCCACTTGAGATTTTTGACCGGCTGATTTAGAATACCTCAAAATGCAACAGCCTTGTTAACCAAATAGAAATAAGTCAAACGGCGTAGTCTATTGTTTATAACAGCAGACTGCGCCATTTTAATATTATTTCGGAGGTTATATTTATGCCTAAAACAAAAACACAGGGAATTGTATTCGGAGTCATCATGTCGTATGCCATGGCCATTGGAATGGAAGTTTACAACATGGCAATCAAAATGGGCTTCAACCTTACAGAGGGCTCCGGCTTTTCCTCAATGACCAACATCGTGTTCCGGGAAGCGCTGAAGGAAGCTCTTTATATGGGAGTTTTCGTCTTTATTTTCTCCAACCTCTGGGGAAACAGAATCGGCGAAAGGTTTATGGAAAAGCATTGCAATCCGGAAAAGGATAATCCGTACTTCTGCCAGCTTATGCGTCAGGCGGGAACGGTCAGCATTATGTGTCCCACAATGAGCATGGTCGCGGCGATACTTTTTAATATCATCCTGGCCGGGCAGCCTGTTTATCAGTTGCCGGCTATATGGGTTGGAACCTTCCTGAAGAATTTCCCGATGGCCTTTTTCTGGAACATGTTCGCCGCCGCTCCGTTCACCCACTGGATTTTCGAGAAAATCTTCAGTTCACCGGACCGGCCCTGAAAGAACCTCTCGCCCACCGTCACTAATTCCCCTTGTACCTTGCACCTTGCGAGATTTTGTTGAAATTGCCCTTTGAAAATCGGAATTTCCTTTGTTATAATGCTCGAGCATCATAAATAAGACTCGAATGACACATGTATTGCCCGCCAAGGCATGTAAATCTGATAACAATTCGCAGATTTGCAAGCCTCCCGGGAGTGTACGTGTGTTTTTTTGCGCCTTAACAAGGAAAAGGAGATATTAACATGCCAAGAAACCAGTTTCAGCGAATGATATTT
>R03__coassemble_464_pt1 | contig 23545 bp, 20 predicted proteins | sample R03__metabat2_high_PE_056 | metagenome-assembled genome bin R03
CCGCCACAAACCGGACACTCAAGAAGATTAATTTCACTGTAAATGTCCATTATTACTTCCTAACTCCTAACTCCTAACTCCTAACTAACGAAGTCCATGACTTCGTTTTTGATTTCGTCCGCGCTTGCGCGGAACTGCAGCGCTTTAATTCCGCAGCTTCGGGCCGCTTCAACATTCGGGCCGTGGTCGTCTATAAACAGGCAGTCCTCCGCCTCAAGCCCGAAGGTGTCCAGCATAAGGTAAAATATCCTTTTGTCCGGCTTCATCAGCTTAACATCGGCGGAAATCATTGTCCCGTCAAAGAATTCACTGCAGCGCACTCTTGGCCAGTAATCGTGCTGGCGTGTGCTGGCGTTGGAAAGCAGATATATTCCGCAGCCGCGCTCCTTAAGCTCCCGCACAAGGTCATATGTGCCCGGCAGCTCCACGATGGGTCTGTCCCACATGGTAACCAGCTTAACAACCTCGTCCAGCAGCCGCTCGGGGACCCGCTGCATAATTCTTTCAATGGCCTTGCTCTCAACAAGCTCTCCCCCGTCAAGTAGCTGCCATTCAGGGCCCTTGAAGACGTTTGCCATAAGCAAGGCGCTGTCCTCCTCGTTCAGGCCAAGCCGGGCAATATATCTCTCCGGCTCAAATCTGATGAGCACATTGCCCATGTCGAAAATAATATTCTTCATGGCTCAGAGAGTATAGAGCACCTCGAACTCAAGCTCAGCCGGCTCGGTGTTTGGCGCCGTGAAGGTGAGCTTTGCCTTGCCGGAAAGGCCGGTGGTTTTGATATACGTTCCGGTCATGCCGCCTTCAGCGGTTACGATGTCCGGTCCAACAAGCTCAACAGGTCCCTCGGCCGTAATCTTAACAGGCAGCTGGGCATAGTTGGCGGTGTTGCCGTTTTCGTCAAGAATTCTAATTCTGACGGCCGCCATGTCATATGTGTCGCCCCTGTCCTTAAGGGTAAGAGATGATGGCTTTGCTTCAATGTGGAGCTTTGTTCCCGGGCAGCAAACTGCGGTCTTGACGGTTTTCCCGTCCTTAATCGCCTCAAAGCGCCATACCGTGGACTCGCCGCCCCAGTTGGCAACGTAGCGGGAATACAGGTCATACATGTCGCTGTATTGCATATTATATTTCTTTGTGCAATGCAGAATGTTCAGCTTCGCCTTAAGGGGCAGATTATCTGTCCCATATTTGGCCACGTCACGCAGCCCCTGCTTTACTCTTGCGGCCTTCTCCTTGTCGAAGCCTTCAACGGTCTCCAGCATGCCGCCGATAAGGTCGTCAATTTTAACCGGACCGTGAGGCAGCGCGGAATACTCACTGCCCTTGAAGCTGGTTACGTAATTGTTGTTTTTATATAGCGCCACCTCGTCCGCGTTTGTAAAGACATAAAAGTCTCCGATCGCGCCGGCGGGATAGTCACCGATGTTCATTGATGAGCCAACCTCGAGAACAGGTTGGTTGTCACTCTGGCTGGCATATAGCGCCGCTGCTGTCTTTGGGTTGCGGAACAGGTCAGTAACTCCGTGGTAGCACACATAGTCACCGGAGCCGAAGTCCTTGTGGGTGCCATAATCAAACATGCACCAGCCGAAGCAGCCGGCATGCTGCCCGTCCGCCATTGCGTCATTAATAACTCTTGCGTGACGCAGTGCCTGCTCCTGTCTCTTGCCCCAGTGGTCATAGCTCTTGGTGGGGAACATGTGCCCGTCGTGTTCGGAGATGAGCAGAGGCTTGTTCATGTCCGGCGTAACCTTGTTCTTTGGCAGAACGCCGGGAGTCGTCCCATTGTGGGAGAAGTCGTTAAAGGCGTATACATCCTCAAGCAGACTGCTCTGGGTAATATATCGCACGCCTGAGGTCTGGCGTGATGGATCAAGCCGGTGGGCAATTTCGTTTGTTTTTGTGTAAAACTCGTCGTTATCCTGGCTTTCGTTTATGCGGACGCCCCAAAGAACAATTGACGGATGGTTTCTGTATTGCAGGACCATCTCCTCCGCGTTCCTGCAGGCCTGCTCCTGCCACTGAGCATCGCCGATATGCTGCCAGCCGGGAAACTCCGTAAAGACAAGAAGACCACGCTTGTCGCACTCGTCAATAAAATGGTGGCTCTGCGGATAGTGAGAGGTTCTTACGGCGTTGCAGCCCAGCTCCTCCTGAAGAATTCTGGCGTCCTCCCGCTGGAGGCTTTCGGGAACAGCGTAGCCCGCATAGGGAATGGACTGATGCCTGTTAAGGCCACGGAGGAAGATTTTTTCTCCGTTTATATAAAGCCCGTCGTTTTTAAACTCCGCCGTCCTGAAGCCGACTGTAACCCGCTTCTCGTCAATCATCTTCTCCTTGTCATATAGCGTGGCGACGATGGTATAAAGCTTCGGGCTCTCCGGGCTCCAGGGCTTTACCGCGTCTGATTTAATGGTAACGCTCTCCCCATCATCCTGGCCGAGAATATCAACGCCATCAACAAGGAAGACCTTTACTGTCCCCTCGCCTGAAACGGTGGTTTTAACGCAGGCGGTGTTAACATCCGGCGTTGTGACATATACGTCTTCTATATAGCTCTGCTCCTTAACATCCAGCCAGACCTCACGATAAAGGCCGCTGTAGGTAAGGTAGTCAATAACATATCCAAAGGGCGGAATATTCAGGCTTTCATGGCTGTCAAGCTTAACGGTAATCAGATTGTCCCCTTCCTTAACAAGGTCGGTGATTTCCGTTCTGAAGGCCGTGTAGCCGCAGCAGTGCTCGCATGCAATTGCCCCGTTGACGTAAACCTGAGCATAATGCGCAGCCCCGTCAAACTGCAGGAAAAGACGCTTGTTTTTATACTGCTCGTCTATAGTAAGCGTCATTCTGTAGCCGCAGACGGCTTCATAATTATTGGGGCCCCCGTAGTGCAATGGCATCTCAAAGGCGTTATGTGGCAGGCGTACCTTTTCATATTCCCCTGACCCTGACGCGAACTCCTCGCTGTATTCCGGTGTAAATTCCCAGCTTCCGCAAAGACTGATCATAGCTCAAACCGTCTCCTTTAGATATTTTTCAAATTCGCCCTCAGGAAGGGGCTTTGAATAGTAGTAGCCCTGAATATAATCGCAGTTCAGGCTCTTTAAAAGCTGAACCTGCTCCTCCGTCTCGGCGCCCTCGGCAACTGTCTTCATGTTCAGCAGCTTTGCAAGGCTGATTGAAGCTTCCAAAACCTTGTGGTCTTCAACAGTGGACGCTCTGACGATTCCCATGTCTATCTTCATAATGTCAAAGCTCATCTGGGTAAGGGTGAGCATGGACGAGTACCCGGAGCCAAAGTCGTCCATTTCAAGAACGAAGCCCTTTTCCTTCAGCTTTTCAATTGTGGCTGCAATCTGCCTGGTGCCGGAGGTATAGGCGGACTCGGTAATTTCAATATGCAACAGGGAATGGTCAACGCCATATTTGTCTGCAATCCCGGCGATTTTCTCCGCCAGGTCCGCTTCAGCAAAATCCTTGCGTGAAGCGTTAACGGATACGGGAACCTGAGGCAGGCCCAAATCATGCCAGCGCTTCAGGTCAGAGCATACACGTTCCCAGACGTACATATCAACCTTTGTAATGAACCCGTTATCCTCAAAAACCGGAATAAACAGTCCCGGACTCATGAAGCCAAGCTGGGGATGAATCCATCTGACCAGCGCCTCCGCTCCCCCGGTTTTGTCCGTGTGCAGATTGTGTTTTGGCTGGTAATAAACCGCGAACTCCATGTTCTTCAGTCCGCTTTCCATGAAGTCTATAACCTGCTGCTCCCTGCGTCTCTGCTCCAAAGCCGCCTGGTCAAACTCAATGGAATTAATTCCGTAGGCATCTGTGATTTTGCTCATTATAAGCCGTGAATAGTCACACAGCTTTTCAATGTCCTTCACGGTCTCTGCTCTCACATAGCCGAACTTAACCGCAAAGAACGGAATGTCATTGGTCGCTGCGGCCGCGTCTGATATGTCTCCAAAATTAAGCTCCGGCTCGCCCCTAAGGAGAAATGCGAAAACATCCTCGTTAATAACACCACCCATAATATAATCAGGCAATGTTGATGCAAGCACATCCGCCAGATTCTTCAGAACCTCGTCGCTCTTCTTCCGGCCATACATTTCCTTAATGGACGTAAAGCCCGCGATATTAGACGTTACAACCGTGAAGTTCTTCTCCGGCGCACCGTTCATTGTGTTTTCGGCGTACCGATAAAAAATTTCCTTTGAATACAGTCCCGTCCGCTCGTCATATTCAATTTCGTTCAGCAGTGCGGAATTTTCCCGCATTGCGACGAAGTTATCGACTCTTTTTCTGACAACTACGTTGTTATACGGCTTGTGCACAAAGTCATTGGCACCCAGGGAAAGGGCATTAATCTCGTCATCCTGGTCTTCAAGAGCGGTTGTTACGATGACCGGGATTGTGTCATAAAGAGAGTTCTTTCTCTTTTCCTCCAGGAAGCCAAAGCCGTCCATAACCGGCATGGTAATGTCCAGCAGGACAAGAGAAATGTCCCTGTAATACTCCTTAAGCAGTTCAATTCCCTCAAGGCCGTTTTCCGCCTCGAGAAAATCATAGCTGTCCTCAAGGAAATCCTTAAGCATCTCTCTGTTAAAAGCCAGGTCTTCGACTATAAGCAGTGTTCTTTTTTTGGTCAGGTTTTCCATTAATCCTCCGGGTGCGCTGTTAAATCATTTTCTCCAACTCTGCAATAAGGTTATGCAGGTCTGTATATATCAGCTCGGGCTTTGCAAACATGTTTTGCAGCAGCGAGCTTATGTTTTCTTCAAAATTCTCCGGGAGCCGTTCGCAGTTGGCCCTGCAGTATTCAACAAGCTTCTTCTCGCCGGGGTTTGTAATGCTGTTATAGGCAAAAATAATGTCAAAATAAGAGGCCATCAGTCCCGCGGCTCTTATGTTAAGGTTAACCAGGTCTCCCCTGCGGGCAGCCTTGATAATCTGGTCCTCATAGGCGTGGACTGTGCTTGTCAGCCGGGCCATATTCCGGTCGATTATATTAACCCGCAGCTCGTCAGGATATGGGACGGAGAACTTATTTTTAATCTCTCCGTAACGGCCGCTTCTGTCAAACAGGATTTTGCAGTGCAGCAGATTGTGCCACAGGCAGGTGGTAAACCCGAGAGAGGCAGCATATTTCTTAACAACCCGGTTGAGATTGTTAACATACTCGTCGATTGTGCGGTAAATAATGTCAACCTGCTCGCCGGAGGCGAAAATGCAGTAGTCAACCGGCTCCAGGTCGTGCACGTCAATGTCCGCGTAGGTGCACAGCTCGCTTATGAAGCTCTCCCTCAGCTTTTTGCTTACGGGCGAGGTGGAATATACATAGATGTCATAATCTGATTTATCGTCACTGGCACCCTCGGCCTGGGAACCGCCGAGAGTAATCGCTTCAATCTGGCTGATGGCGCTGAACCGCTCCACAATAAGCTCAAGAATATTATCCACAGGCGAACCCTCCCGATGTTATCAATATTTTTTGTTATATTAATCTATCATAGAACGGGGTTTATTTCAAGAATTAAAAATGTCTGTCAAATTTCTGCCATGCTTTAGTTAAACTTCACAAATTTTAAGTATTTTTATTAAAAAACCTTGCATATTACCAATGCAGTGATAAAATGACTGCGTAATTTTATTATATGGAGAGAATTTATGAGCGAAGCTAACGGATATAAGAGAAAGCGCGGAGACACCCGCTATGGCCGCCGGGTATATGACATGACCGGCCTTAATGTTATTATGATGCATATCTTCCCCAAGCGCACCGAGTCAGAGGTGTTTATGCTGGACGATTTTGACATCACCGACCTGATGGCCTTCATCAACGAGCGCAACAAGACCCACCCGGAGTATAAAACAACGATTTTTCACGCTCTTGTTTTCGCCATTGCTAAGATGGTTAATGAGCGCCCCAAGATGAACCGCTTCATCCAGGGCCGCCGCACCTATGAGCACTATGACATCAGCATGGGCTTTATGGCCAAACGCCGCTTTGCCGACGGAGCCGAGGAAAAGTTCATGTGGCTTGTCCCGAAGGAGGACGACACTCTTGATACTCTTTCCCACCGCATATATGGTGACGTAACCCAGGCCCGCAAATCTGAAACCGCCGTCGCCGGAGACAGCATAGACAATGTCGTCAACAGTTTTGCCAAAATCCCCCGCCTGCTCCTTATGTTCATTGTCCGTGTCGTGCGCTGGCTGGATTTCTGGGGCAAGGTTCCCGCACCTCTCTCCGAGGGAGACTCCAACTTCGCCTCCGTCCTAATCACCAACCTGGGCAGCATTAAGGCTCCCGCGGTATATCACCATCTTAATAACTATGGAACCACCAGCATGGCCGTTGCCGTGGGAACGATTCACAAAAAGGAAATGATTATGCCCGACGGGACAAAGCAGATAAGAGACGTGGTTGACATCGGCGTAACCCTTGACGAGCGTATTGCTGACGGCTTCTATTTTGCCCGCAGTCTAAGAGTTGTTAAATATCTTCTTGCCAACCCCGAGCTGCTGGAGGAGCAGTTCAACACCCCCACCGGGTTTGACTATGAGGGGAAATAATTAATTTTAAATATCAAAAACCTGCCCGAAGAGGCAGGTTTTTTATTGCTTAACAACCCGGATTGTGTTTATTCCGTAATATTTCATTGCTTCAATGGCTTCGGCGCTGATTCTTTCCCCATAAACCACAACCGGAACCGCCGGCGGGCAGCTGACGCAGGGATCGGCCATAATTCTTCCCGCGGCGTCTTCGGTTAAAATCAGCTCCGAGGGAGAATAAAGCGCTTTGTTGAGAGAAAGTATTTTTTCGGGAGCGGGAACAAGGGGCGGCTTTTCTTTAATCGCCTCCCGTCTTGGGATTTGGCAAAGCTCGGCGGCGATTCTCTCCGGCAGACCGGCGTCATATTCAACCGGAAGCATCATGACGAGATTATCCCTGTCGCTAAACTCGCAGAATATGTTTTTACCTTCCAGCTTTTTCGCCAGCTCAGTTCCCAAATAGCCATATGACTTTGTCCGGATGGTCAGCTTAAGTGGTTCGTCACCAAATAATTCATAGCCCGCTGAGCGCAACTCATCCTTTACCCGGCTCCACTCCCCGGCTGCTTTGGCAAGTCTTGGTCTGCTTTGGCCGAGATACAAATTGCAACGGTCAAGGGACTGCAAAATCAGATATGATGGGCTTGTGGAAGCAAACAGCGCCATAGCCTGCTCCGCCTGTTCAGCAAACAGCTCAGGGGCGTTTTTTGAAACATGCAGATACGCTCCCCCGGTTAAAGCCGGAAGCGTTTTGTGGGCCGAGTCGCAGCACAGGTCAGCTCCGAGAGTGATTGGGTGTCTGTCCTCCGGCAGGAACTTCAAGTAGCTCCCGTGGGCATTATCGACAACCAAAAGGCACCCATGCGCGTGGCACACCTCGGCGATTCCTTTAATATCGGCAATGCTGCCAAGATAATCCGGACTGGTTATATAAACGGCCGCCGGCAGCTCAGAGCTTGAGGAAAGCCATTTCTCCAGCCGTTCCGGCGAGATGGCGCAGGAGACGATTCCTTCCCCGTCCCCCTCCGGCCACAGCCAGGAAACTTCAATATCCATCAGCGCCGCTGCCGAAACGAACACCTTGTGGGCGTTCCGTCCCGCCGCAATTATGGGTCGCTTCCCGTTTTGCAAGGCATATGCCTTCAGCATATACAACATGGCGCGTATGGGCAGTGAGGAGCCTTCGGTGGAATAAACCGTTTTCCCGGTGCCGAAAAGCTCTGTGGCGTTCTCTTCGCTTTCCCGGATTATTCCCTCCGGGTGATAAAGAACATCCGCACCGGTAATTTCGGTTATGTCCCTTCCCTCCGGGCCTGAATATACCAAGCCCTTGTGCCCGGGCATATGCATCCGTACCGGTTCGGAGCTTATATATTTTTCAACGAAGTCGCAAATGGGCGTCGTCATTTTATCCGTTAATCGCCTTGGCGGCCTCAACCATAATTGCGCACTCAATGCGTTTGCGGAAAAGCACGCAGCCCTTTTCGTATATTCCGTTTACGCTGCCCGTGGCGTGATATGCATTGGCGGCGCACCCGCCGGAGCAATATAGCTTTGCCCAGCAGTCAGCGCACTCCGGATGGGTATATACATTGCAGGCGGCGAACTCAGCCTGGCGCTCCTTGTTTGTAACGCCGTCCCAGATGTTGCCCAGCTTATAGCTCTCCTCGCCCACAAACTGGTGGCAGGGATAAAGATCGCCCCAGGGAGTAACGGCCATATACTCGGTTCCGCTGCCGCAGCCTGAAATTCTCTTATATATACACGGGCCGCCTTTCAGGTCGATCATGTAATGATAAAAGGTAAAGGGTCTGCCTTCCCTTCTCCGCTGCAGCATAAGCTGAGCCAGGTCCTCATACTGCTGCATGACGATTTCCAGATCCTCGTCAGTAAGCGCCGAGGGGTCCCCCTTTGCGCAAACCACCGGCTCCATGCTCAGCTCAGTAAAGCCCAGGTCCAGCATCTGCTTAATATCCTCAAGAAAATCAGGATTTGCGTGGGTAAAGGTGCCGCGCATGTAGTAATTTTTATTTCCCCGGGCCTTAACAAGCTTTTGGAATTTTGGAACAATTCTCTCCCAGCTTCCGTTGCCGGCGTAATCCACCCGGTAACGGTCGTGAATCTCTTTTCTTCCGTCAAGGCTAAGGACAACATTGTGCATCTCACGGTTGACGAAGTCGATTACATCGTCGTCAATCAGCATTCCGTTGGTCGTCAGCGTGAATCTGAAGTGCTTTCCCGCAGCCTCTTCAATGCTTCTGGCATATGCCACCAGCTGCTTGACGACCTCAAAGTTCATCAGCGGCTCGCCGCCGAAGAAGTCCACCTCAAGATTGTGTCTTTTTCCGGAATTGGCAACCAGGAAATCCAACGCCTGCTTGCCCACCTCATAGCTCATAATCGCGCGCTCGCCGTGATATTTGCCCTGGCTGGCGAAGCAATATGAGCAGTTAAGATTGCAGCTGTGGGCAACGTGGAGACACAGCGCCTTGACGATGCCCGCGCTTCTTTCCTTCAGGGCCCCGGACTTGTCCGCGAAGGTATCCTTGGTAAAGAGCTTGCCCTGCTCCTTCAGCTGACCGATCTGGTCAACGCACTCCAGCACCTCCTCACGGGTGACGGCTTCGTCATCCGGATAGGCGGCAAGGATAGCGTCGGCAATTTCGTCCGGGCTCTTCTCCTCATACATTCCAATAATATCATATGCGATATCATCAACAACATGGACCGAGCCTGAGAAGATATCCAGTACGATATTCAGCCCGCCCAGCTTATAGCGATGTATCATGTTTCCTCCTGCAAAAATGCCGCCGAAGGAAACGGCGGCATTTTGTTTGAAATTTTCTTTGAGAATTACTTGTTCTCTTTGTTTTCGCACTGCTGGTTGGCAATGCCGCAGCTTGTCTTGCAGGCTGACTGGCAGGAAGTCTGGCACTCACCGCAGCCGCCGTTCTTTGCGCTCTCGCAAAGATTTCTTGTTTCAAGAGTTTCAATGTGCTTCATTTTGAGCCCTCCGTTTAGTTCCTGAATATGTTTTGGATTTTAGCAGAAAATACGCCCATGGTCAAGTATATTTTACCTTGCTAAATAATACAATTAATACTTGTAAATTCATAAGCCAATGTGTTATTATACGGCATTATGGATAAGATACTTATTGAAGAAAATGAAATAAAGCCCAACTTGTTTGTCGTCGGCACCTTGACCGTGGTCATGCTTGCGCTGGTTATATGCACCGTGCTTAACGCGGTCGGCATTTTCCATGTTCGCGAGTCATCAATGTGGCTGGCTGTTATCATAGTTATGGTCTGCACGCTTGTCCCCTGGCTGCTTTGCTTCAGTCAAAGACTTGTAGCCAACCCTATCAGCAAGTATATAATCATGTCCTCGGCCATAATTGAAATTATGTTTATTATGCTTTTTCTTGGCCAGTGGGCAGACTCGGCGCTTTTGATGCCCGTTATTCTCGCCGCCCAGTATCACAACAAGCGCATGAACTGGTTCGCCTTAATCGGAACACTTCTTGTCGCCTTTTTAACCTCATATCTCAGCACCATGCTGGGCTTTACCCAAAGCGATTTTTACATTTTCCTTGTCAGGACCTGCGGCCTTGAAGTAACGACCACACCCATGGAGAGCTTCGAACCGGTCTATTGGGCATGGAAAAATGTATTATATATCGGTCTGCCGCGGATGATTGTTGTAATTGCAATAAGCACAATCATCTTTACAATCGGCAGATCAGGCAGTGAAAATCTTTCCGGCAGAATTGCAGCCGCCCATGCCAGCCGCATCGATGCGCTCACCGGCCTTGGCAACCGCTTTTCATACAACGAAACTATCGACGGTTACTCCGCTTCACGGCCGGAAGCCCTCGTTTGCGTATATGCCGACGCTGACGGGCTCCACGCCATAAACGACGAAAAGGGGCACGCCGCGGGAGACGAATTTCTTAAGTTCTGCGCCCTGTCAATGAGCAATCACCTTGGTCTAAGCTGCTTCCGCATTGGCGGAGATGAATTCGTCGCCTTTTCTGAAGATCAGACTGAGGATGAAATTCAAAATAAGATTCGCGAAATTTCACTTCAGCTTGCGGAAGAGGGCTACCACATGTCCTTCGGAATCGAAACCCTCCGGGATGAACAGAGCATTGACGACCTGATTAATTCAGCCGAGAAAAAGATGTATGCGGCCAAGAACGAGTACTATCTCTCCACCCACAAGGACCGCCGCAAAAGATAATTATGCCCGCATACGCCGCAGCGTATTTCATAGCGTAAGCTATTTCATATGCATTAAGCATATTTCATTTGCATGTCAGGGCAAATTTCATTGAAAAAACCACTTCTAGCGAAGTGGTTTTTTCATGGTGGAAGCGGGGAGAGTTGAACTCCCTTCCGAAAGTGCTTCCTCAGAAACTTCTCCGGGCGCAGACGGTTATTTAAATTCCCCTCACCAGGCGCGAGCCGTCACGCTCATGGGTTGGGTAGCTTCATTATGCGTGACGCGCTCAAAGCTTTGCGCGTTCACGTTCACCACTAGTCGACGCTCCGTACCGGGCCGTGGTACTCCCGGAGGGAACGCTCACTGATCAAGCAGCGAGAAGAACTTCGTTATTGTTGTTCTTTAATTTATAAAAGTTGCCCGTTTTAAGGATGGCAGGCCCATCCGCCCGCTATTTCTGCCTCCGCGCCCCCGTCGAAACCGTGACGCCCCCAAATTTATATTAGTTAGGAGTTAGGAATTAGGAAATTAGTCCGCAGACCGCAATTAGGGGTTAGGGTTTAGGGTTTAGGGGTTAGTGAAGAAGCCGAGGATATAGGATGAAGGATGAAGTGTTCACTTCCTAATTCCTAATTCCTAATTCCGCATTAGATTAGCCCCTAACCACTAAATTACACCTTTTCCGGTTCCGGATATTCCTCGCCAAATGTTTCAACCGTGACCTTCTTCATGACCTGGGGTGTTCTGGGACGGTCATTCCAGTCGGTTCTGGCGGTTGCAATCTCGTCTACCTTGTCGAGCCCTTCAATAACCTTGCCGAAGGCCGCATACTGCCCGTCAAGATGAGGAGCCTCATCGTGCATAATGAAGAACTGGCTGCCGGCAGAGTTGGGATTCATGGCTCTTGCCATTGAAAGAACGCCCTTGGTGTGCTTAAGCTCGTTTTTAAAGCCGTTGGCATCGAACTCGCCCTTTATTGAATATCCCGGGCCACCTGTTCCGTTACCCTTGGGATCTCCGCCCTGAATCATAAAGCCTTCAATGACTCTGTGGAAAATCAGACCGTCATAAAAGCCTTTATTAATTAATGAGATGAAATTATTAACTGAATTCGGTGCAATTTCAGGATAAAGCTCGGCCTTGATAATGCCGCCGTCTTCCATTTCGAATGTTACAACAGGATTTGCCATAATTTTTATCCTCTCTCCTTTAAAGTTCTCTCAATGTCCCGCTTCGCCTCGCGCTCCGCCTCACTGTCACGCTTGTCGTGCAGCTTTTTGCCCTTGCACAGGCCAATTTCCATTTTAATCTTTCCGTTGCGAAAGTAAATTGAAAGCGGAATAAGTGTAACTCCCTCCTGCATAATCCGGGAGTTTAGCTTCATAATCTCCCGCTTGTGCATCAGCAGAGTCCGTGGCCGGACCGGGTCCCGGTTAAAGATGTTGCCGTGATCATATGGGCTTACGTGCATCCCTCTGACGACCAGCTGCCCGTCCTTAATCGTGCAGAAGGAATCCTTCAGGTTCACGTTCCCGCCGAAAATGGACTTAACCTCAGTTCCAACAAGGGAAATCCCCGCCTCATAGCGTTCCAGGACAAAATAGTCGTGAAATGCCTTGCGGTTGGTCGCTATTTCCTTTTTCCCGGGTTCCTTCGGCATAACCGCCTCCAAAGATTTCTTGATTATCATATTAGCATATATTTACCGGGAATAAAAGAATAATTTGTTAAGAAAATTAATCTCTTATTCACTATTTTTTATCTTGAGTTTAAGAAAACCACCGGTGTTATTGATATTGACTTTATGATTGCTGTATGAATACATACTGAAAACTTTTTCTGTATATTTAAAAACTTTTCAGTAGTAGTGAAAACAAACTTGAAATAGGAAGAAGGTGCACAATATAATCCTTCAAAATGTTGCGAAAAAAGTCTGCTTCTTCTTTTAGTGGATATTTACATTTACACGATATTGTGGTATTGTATTTTTGAAGAAGGTGATTGCATGACGGAGTATCTCTCAGTTACAGAATATGCGAAACTTCACGGTAAGGATTCCGGTAATGTTCGAAGGCTTCTTGCTTCCGGCAGGATAGCGGGGCAAAAAGTCGGGAACCAGTGGATTATTCACAAGGACACACCATACCCTCCGGATAGAAGAGAGAAAAATGGAAAATACCGCAACAGGAGAAAACGGATAAAATTAAATAAAAACAAGGAATTGATGATAGCGATTTCAAATCTTATTCCGCAGCTTTGCAGCATCTATGGTGATATACTGACTGAGATTATACTATATGGTTCCTATGCAAGAGGAACGCAAAGCGATGAATCCGATGTTGACATTGCAATTTTTCTTACCGGCAAGCCATCAAAAAATGCTACAAATGCAATGATTGATTGTGTTTCATCCTATGAGCTTGAATGTGGCAAGGTCCTTTCAGTTATCGATATTGAAACTGGGAAATATAATCAATGGAAGGACACGCTTCCATTTTATAGGAATATTCAAAAGGAAGGAATTATATTATGGAAAGCGGCAGCATAAAAGATTTATCCGGATACAGATATGAAAAGGCAGTTTCCAATATCGGTGTGGCAAAAAGGCTCTATGACTCCGGAAATTACGATGTTGCTCTCAACAGAGCTTACTATTCGGCGTTCAATGCGATGAGAGCTGTAAATGCATTAGACGGATTTGACAGCAGCAAGCACAGCGGTGTAATTGCCCATTTCAATCAGGAATATGTTAAAACCGGGAAATTTCCGTCAACGACTTCAGGAATTATTCGCAAAGCCTCCAGACTCAGAGAAAAGTCCGATTACGAGGATTTTTATGTGCCTGACAAGGAAGAAACCCAAGATGCAATCATAAGTGTTGAAGTATTTCTGAATGATGTTAAAGCATATCTCCGGCAGGAGGGTATTTTATAACAAATCGCATAACAGCCTATTCAGGATTAAGTCCCGGATAGGTTTTTTTCTTATTTTTCTGTGTTTATAATAATTAATCTCTTATTCACTATTTTCATTTCCTTTCGTGATATTTTATGGCATGATGCTCAAAATGTGATATAATATATTTGTCAATTCATTTAATTAAGAGGAAAAGCCTTGAAAAAGTTTTTCAAATCCCTGTTCAGATTAATAATTCTTGCCGCGATAGTCTTCGCCTTCGGTGTTGCCGTTGAGCGTTACGGCTTCAGCAACATTATGCGCTCAACGGAGGCGCGGCTTGAGCATTTGAATGATATATACGAGGACTCCGCCGTTTCAGGCGTTGTTAATAGCTTTCTCTCCTCTGCCGCCAAATCCACCATTAACCTGGTAAAAAAGACCGCAGGAGTCGCTGCCTCCGCATCGTCCTCCAATACAACCGGGCTCACCGGTGCTCCGCAGGATGATGATTATGAGAATGTCAGCATAGACACTGAGCTGTATCCCTATTACAGCTATCTCACCTCCTCCGAAAAGATTGTATATCAGCAGGTATATTCGGCAATTAATTCTTTTTCGGCCTCCTTTGAGCCGGAGGTGAATGTAAACTCATCGGAAATATACAATGCCGTAGAAGCGGTGTTTAATGACCATCCCGAGTTTTTCTGGATGGATACCGGCTTTACCTACCAGTATCTGGCTGACGGAACCTGCATCTCCGTTTCCCTTTCATATTTATTTACGGCTGACGAGCTCCCTGCCGCCCAGGCGCGGTTTAATTCAGCGGCCAACGCGATAATTTCCGGTGCGTCAGGTCTGAGCGGAGATTACGAAAAGGAAGTATATGTCCACGACGCGATAATCGGCCAGACGAAGTATGATGAAGACGCTGAGATGAATCAAAGCGCCTACAGCGCCCTGGTAAACGGCAGCTCTGTTTGCGCCGGTTATTCCCGGGCCTTTCAGTATATAATGCTTCAGCTTAATATCCCCACCTATTACTGCTCCGGCTACTCCAGCGGCGACCATGCCTGGAATATCGTTCAGCTGGACGATGGATATTATAACGTGGACCTGACCTGGGACGATGTTGCCGGCGGAACTCACTTATATTTCAACGGGACTGACGAGGACTTCTCCAACTCACACACCAGAACCGGAACCTCGGTATATCTCCCGGCCTGCACCGCGAAGGACTATCGCGTATTCTCTGCCGGCAGCGGAGTTATCGGCTTCTTTGACAGCTTCTCCTTTGGCAAGCCTGAGGCGGAGGCGGGAACAGATATTTCGACCTATGGCGTTTTCGTTCCCCCTGAGTCTGACGAGCCTGAATACAGAACCTCCACCTCCGTTCAGCCTTCGAGTGATGTACCCGAGCCAGAGGAGCCTGACGACGATTATAACATTGATGATACAGGTCCCGTAGCCATTACCCCCGGCAGCGGCAATTCCTCCCAGCCAACTGCTCCGGCGGAAAATCCAAATGTTACATATGGTGGCGGAGATGAAAGACCAATCGTCATCGTCCGTTAAATCAGTTCTTTATTTTTCCCACGTGAAATAGTATAATAATAAATTGTGTTTAGCAAACATGTTATGAAAGGACAATTCATATGAGCAAAACCGTTAAGACTCTGATTATTATTCTCATAATAATTTTTATCGGTGTGTTTCTCTTCAGCGGCTATAAGATTTACTCCACGCTTCACGAGTACCATGTTGCCGAAAAACAATATGACGATCTCAGCAGTGCCTATGTAAAAGCCAATTCCAATACCTCCGCCTCCCCCACTCCCACAGACGAGGACGAGGAGATTGTGTTTGACGACGAGATTTCTCCCGTTGAGGTGGATTTTGACGCGCTGCTTGAGCAGTGCTCAGACATTGCCGGCTGGCTTTACTGCCCGGATACGAGAATTAACTATCCCGTCACCCAGACAGATGATAATATGCTGTATCTTCACCATCTGATAACCGGTGAATACAACGCCAGCGGCACGCTCTTCATCGAGTGCATGTGCCCGCCCAACTTCGCAGCCGATAATACAATCATTTACGGCCACCATATGAACGACGGGTCCATGTTCGCCTCCCTGGAGTCATATAAATATCAGAATTATTATGACGAGCACCCGGTTATGTACATCAACACCCCGACCTATAATTACCGTGTTGATCTGTTTGCCGGCTTTACCACCGAGTCAGATTCCGATGTATATGCAATCTCCTTCGGCAGTGACGAGGAATATCAACAGTGGCTTGACGAGGTTATCTCCCAGTCCACCTTCACGACTGACGTCAAGGTAACCCCCAAGGACAAGATTGTTACTCTCTCCACCTGCTCCTATGACTATGACGATGCCCGTTATGTCGTTTTGGGCAAGCTTACCTACATTCACTGATTCAGCATATAAAAGAGAAAAGAGAAATAAAAATGAACCGTCGCAAAAAAACACATCCCGTGCTGCTTGTGCTTGAGGCGCTTATTCTTGCAGCCGTGGCGTTTATACTGATTTATATTTTCGTCCTACGCGGGCAAAATCATAAGCAGCGTGAGGAGCAAGCGGCAAGCCGCATCGCCTCGGTAGCAGAAGCTGCGGCACCCGCCGAGGTTGCGGCAACGCCTGAGGCAACAGCGGAGCCCACTCCTGAGCCGACTCCTGAACCCACTCCCGAGCCGGAGCCGGAATATCTGACTCTCTCCTTCGTTGGAGACAATACTCTCGCCTCCTCTCTCCAGTGGAGAACCAGCCCATACGGAATCCATATGGTCATCGGCGAGGATTATTCTTATCCATACAGCAACACCGTTTCATACTTCACCGAGGACGAATATACTCTGGCTAACCTGGAGTGCACCTTCTCAGACCAGTCTCTCGGCTCGGCCCAGCAATTCTATTTCCTTGCTCCAACCGCATATGCCCAGATTCTTGTTGACGGCGGCGTGGACTTTGTAACTCTGGCAAATAACCACGAAATGGACTTTTATGAAACCGGCCTTACAGACACAAAGGCCACCCTCGAGGAGTACGGCATACCCTATTGTGATGATCTTGAGTCCAACATCGTAACAACGCCCAACGGACTTACTCTTGGAATAATCGCCGGCTACAAGACATATCACCCCGAGGATTATCTTGACCAGATAACCTCCATGATTGCTGAGCTTAAGAGTCAGTGCGACCTGGTCATCTGCATGTACCACTGGGGCCAGGAGCTGTATTATTCTCCCAACGAAAATCAGACCAATCTCGCCCACGCCTGCATAGACGCCGGCGCTGATATCGTCTATGGCTCCCATCCCCACTGCCTCCAGCCTATTGAGGAATATAACGGCAAATATATAATGTATTCTCTTGGCAACTGGGTCTTCGGCGGTTCCACAAATCCCACCGACCCTGACACAGCCATTATTCAGATAACTGTCAAGCGGGATATTGACGGAACCGTATCTCTTGACGGAATCAACGCGATCCCCTGCTGCGTAAGCAGCAATATTGAAGGCGCCGATGCCAACGAAGCCAGCTACAATGACTATTGCCCAACTCCCTATGAAGAGGGTTCTGAGGATTATGAACGGGCTATGAGCAAGCTTACAGGCACCTTCGAGCCCACCTCCGAGGGTGCGGATTACTCAGCGTGGTACAGCACGTGGAGCTAACCGCGGAGCGGTTAACTCCAATTAGGAATTAGGAATTATGAATTAGGAAGTACAGCCGGCATAATACCTTTACCGCGCACGGGGGCGCGGGTTGCCAGTGGCAACCTCTGCGAAGCAGAAGCGCTTGACTGAGTCGGCAGACGAGACGTTGGATGAGGACATTGTTACGGCGCTGGAATTAATTCCTAATTCCGCATTCCTAATTCCGCATTAGATTAGCCACTAACCACTAACCCCTACATATAAAAACTTATTGCTTATTTCCTGTTTTGGAAGTATAATCACTTGTCTAATTTTTTTAGGAGGACCAAATTAATGAAAAAAATCATTGCGCTTGTTCTCGTTCTCGTTTTCTGCTTCGGCTTTGCAGCCTGCACAAAGACTGAAACCTATACCGAAACCAATACCGATGAGAACGGCAACACCACCACAACCACCACAACAACCGTAACTCAGAACGGCCAGAGCACAACCACCACCGAGACGACTCAGACTCAGGCTGATGATGAAATCATCCATGCTGACATTCACGTAATCAATGATCTTGGCGCTGACATCACCGGCTTCTACATCACCCTTTCCGATGATGACAGCTGGGGCGACAATATCATCCCCGAGGATGTTGTTATTGCAGCTGACCAGGAGGCTGATGGCATTACTCTTAACTACACAGAGGAATACAGTGTTTGGGACATTAAGCTTGTTGATGCTGACGGCAACGAATATACCTTCGATGAAATCGACTTCACCGCTGCTCCCGATGCTGAGTATATTGTTCTTGACTTCATCCTTGAGGATGATGGCAGACTGCATATGACAATCGGCTAATCAAATCAGTTAGGAAGTAAAACTAATCCCTAATTTGCTTCAAGCTTAGAAAAGAGCTTTGGATTTTTCCAAAGCTCTTTAATTTTTTGTTTCTTATTAAGAAGCACTATGAGTGGTTAGTGAAGAAGCCGAGGATAGAGGATGAAGGATACAGGATGAAGGATGAAGTGATGTTGTATTTTGCACGTTTTACTTTCTAATTTCTAATTCCTAATTGAATTTACTTCCTAACTCCTAACTCCTAACTCCTAACTTTTTTAAATATAGCATCGTCATTCCCGCGCAATAGGCGCCGGCAAGGATCCACGCCATCGGGTTTGAAACGCAGACGATATTAAAGCTGACCAGCCTTACCGCCAGCGTTCCACCGATTACCCTGCCGATAATTTCCATAACTCCGGAAAGCAGGGCAGCCGTGCTGTGTCCCATTCCCTGCAGAATGTTTCTGAATATCTGCAGCCCACCGTGAAAGACAAACAGCGTGCTTATAATCGAAAGATACTTAACCGTCGCCGTGAAGGTCTCGTTAACCTCTCTGCCCAACAGCAGAGAAACCAGCGGCTTCTTCAGCAGCAGAACCAGCACCCAGGCAAAGGCGCAGTAGCAAACAAGAATCAGGATGCTGCTTTTAATTCCGTCTTTAATCCTGTCGGTTCTCCGGGCTCCGTAATTCTGGGCCGTGTAGGTAGACATTGCCGTTCCGAGGTTTTCCAGAGGAAGCGTCAGCATGGACCGTATCTTTTCTCCCGCCGCAACCGCCGCAACAACGACGGCTCCCAGCATGTTAACGCAGCCCTGCAGAATAACAGAGCCGATGCTGTTGACCGAAAGCTCCAGACCCATTGGCAGGCCAATTACAATCAGTCTCTTAATGTTTTCCCGGGCCGGGTTCATAAAGCTCTCTCCGCCGTCAACCGGTCTCCTCTCAATGGCCTTCATTCTGCCTAAGAGATACCAAATGCACAGTCCCGCTGAAATAACCTGGCTGATAACCGTCGCAATCGCCGCTCCGGCGACACCCATGTTGAACACAACGATAAAAATCAGGTCTAGAATAATATTAATCCCGCTGGATATCAGCAGAAAATAAAAGGGATGCTTCGAGTCCCCCAGCGCTCTCATAATTCCCGCGAAGTAATGATATAGCGTTGTAACCGTCAGCCCGGCGAATATAATCGTCAGATAGGCGCTTGACATGCCAAAGAGCTCCTCCGGCGTGTTAATAAGTCTGAGCAACGCCGGCGTAAGAGGGACGAAAATCACGCTGGCCGCAAGACTCAAAGCCACGCTGAGATACAGCCCGTTCCAGAAATACCGTGATATCTCTTCCCTGTTTTTTGCGCCCACCTCCTGGGCAAAGGGAACACAAAAGCCCAGGGCCGACCCCATTGTCAGCCCCAGAAGCATAAAGTTCAGTGAATAGGTCAGGTTAACCGCCGCCAGCGCTTCAGTGCTTATGCAGCGGCCGACAATCATGCTGTCAACGAAGCTATATAGCTGCTGGAAAAATGCGCTCAAAACCAGTGGAATTGAAAACCGGATTATAATCGGAAGCGGCTTGCCCTCCGTCATTACAACGGCTTCGGGGTCTTTATTCATGTCGCTGCGGGTATAGCTTCAGTTGCTGAGACAGAATTGCTTTCCGCTTCGGAAAGCTTTGCAAAATAATAATCGTGCAGCTGCTTGTAGTTTTCGCTGAAGTAATCCGTTCTGTGCAGTGAGGTCACATATTCATGGGAAAGGGCGCCCATTTCGGGTTCTACGCGGGCAACCGTTGCAACGCCGATGTTTGAGCATATGTCCGAAATTCTTTCAATGTCAGACATAACATTCAGGAATTCCGTGCCCGTAATAACATTGCATTCCCCTGCTCTCAGGCGGACCAGGTGATTGTCATTGAGCGCGTTGACCATGTCGTCAACAACCTCTTCCATAGGCTCAATCGCTCTGGCCGCGTCAATATCCCGCTTTTCAAAGGCCTCTGTGGCATTCTCAAGAATTCTGTCAATAAGGTCCGTCAAAACCCGGAGCTCCTCCTTAGCCATGTTGGAAAAGCTCATGTCGGCCTTATGAACCGTCTGTGCCCGTTCGGCTATATTCATTGCATGGTCACCAAGGCGTTCAAATTCCGTGACATCCTTATAGTACTGGTCAAGAATACGGCTGTGAGTATCGTCAGAAACATGTGGAGCCAGCTGTGAAAGATATCTGCTTACCGCGTCAGCCAAAGTGTCTATGTCATCCTCACGGCCGCTTATATCCTTAAAAATATCCTCATGATAATCATACAGCAGATTAACGGCCTTTGAAATATTCTTCTTTGAAAGCTTCAGCATGGTCATGAGAACGTCATAGCAGCTGCCAAGAGCAATTGCGGGAGTTGAGAAGAAGGTGGGGCTAAGAGACTCCAGCTTGTCGGCATACTTGCTTGACGGGGCTTCGTCATCCTTAACGATCTTCTTGCTGAGCTTTTCGTAGACATTAACCATTGGAAGAAGCGTAATTGCGCAGGAAAGATTAAATATAGTGTTTGTGTTTGCAATTCCGCCGGAGGTGATGGGTTCATTCCAGAACGATCCGAAGGCGCCGAGAGACCTGGCAATGGAAACAACCGCCAGAACAAGAACCGTCTCTGAAAGGTTAAAAAGAATGTTAACAATACCGACACGCTTTGCGTCGCTTTTTGCTCCGATTGAGCATACGATGGCAGTTGTTACGCAGTCTCCAAGATAAATACCAACGATAACCGCGTAAACCGCCTTAAAGGTCAGCTGTCCTGAGGAAGCAAAGGCCTGCAAAATACCAATCGTCGCCGAGGAGCTTTGCAGAATAAAGGCAATAGTTGCGCCGGTAATATAGCCAAGCACCGGGTTATTGCCCAGACTTGCAAAGGCACTTTCGAAAACTCCGGTTTCCGAAAGGCTGTCCACAGCGCCGGTCATGTTCAGAAGACCGGAGAACAAAATGCCAAAGCCGATTAATATTCCGCCCACACTCTCAGAGGAGCTTGATTTGATAAACATAATGAGTATTATGCCGATAATCAGCGCAACCGGCGCCAGGGTGGACGGCTTGAATATCTGCAGCCACTGTGTTGATGAGGTGTTCAGGTCCAGCAGTCTGATAATCTGGCCGGTAACAGTTGTTCCCACGTTTGCGCCGATTATAATTCCCAGGCTTTGGCGCAGAGTAATAATTCCCGCGCCCACAAGGCCGGAGGTAATAACAATCGTCGCCGTTGATGACTGAATTACCGCCGTAACAACAAGTCCAAGCAAAAACGCCTTAATCGGACTGTTGGTTACACTCTCCATAGCCTTTTTCATTGCTCCCGAGGAGCTTTCCTTAAGGCTGTCCCCCATCAGGCGCATGCCGTAAAGGAACATTGCAAGCCCGCCGAACAGAGTTATAACATTAAAAATGCTCATTAATTCTCTCCTTTTTTCCTGCAGCATAAATTCCCATTCAACTGCATTTTAATTATAACATCCATAAAGTAAAATGGCAATAAAGGCAGTCAAATCCGATTAAGGAATCTTTGCACAGAAAAATGTGCAAAATGAATAAAATTTCCCGTTCAAATTGTACAAATCGACGAGATTCGCAAAAACTGAAAAAATAGAATGAAATTTGCTAATTTTATGATAAAATAAATCAGTCCAATAATAATTATTATTAAAGGGGTTTAGAAAAATTATGATCTACACGACCGAAGTAAAAAATATGTGCCCGGTTGCAAAGGGTGCATATCACGGTCCTGCTCCCATTCCCGAAGAGGGCAAGTGGGTTCAGGCTAAGGAGCTTAAGGACATTTCCGGCTTTACTCACGGCATCGGCTGGTGCGCACCTCAGCAGGGCGCCTGCAAGCTGACTCTGAATGTAAAAGAAGGAATCATCGAAGAGGCTCTTGTTGAAACTCTTGGCTGCAGCGGCATGACTCATTCCGCAGCAATGGCTTCCGAAATTCTCATTGGCAAAACAATTCTCGAAGCGCTCAACACAGACCTGGTCTGCGACGCAATCAACACCGCAATGCGTGAGCTCTTCCTCCAGATCGTATACGGCAGAACTCAGTCCGCTTTCTCAGAAGACGGTCTTGCAGTCGGCGCTTCTCTCGAAGACCTGGGCAAAGGTCTCCGTTCCCAGATCGGCACCATGTTCGCCACCAAGGAAAAGGGCCCGCGTTATCTCGAGCTCACTGAAGGCTATGTAACAAGACTCGCTCTGAACAAGGACGATGAGATTACCGGCTATGAATTCCTCAACTTTGGCAAGATGATGGACTTCATCAAGAAGGGTGACGATGCTCAGACGGCTGTTACCAAGGCAACAGGTCACTATGGTCAGTTCGATAACGCTGCCAAGTACATTGACCCGCGCAAGGAATAATTGAGGAGGAAACAGTAATGGCATTATTTGAAAATTACGAAAGACGCATTGACAAAATCAACGGCGTCCTCGCCCAGTATGGCATCTCCTCCGTTGAAGAGGCAAGAAAGATCTGCCAGGATCACGGCTTCGATCCTTATGAAATCACCCAGGGCATCCAGCCCATCTGCTTTGAAAACGTAAAGTGGGCATATTGCGTAGGCGCAGCCATCGCAATCAAGTCCGGCGCAAAGTCCGCCGCTGAAGCTGCAAAGCTCATCGGTGTTGGTCTTCAGAGCTTCTGCCTTGACGGTTCCGTTGCAGACGATCGTAAGGTCGGTCTTGGTCACGGCAACCTGGGCGCAATGCTTCTTAGCGACGAGACCAAGTGCTTCGCCTTCTTGGCCGGCCATGAGTCCTTCGCAGCCGCTGAAGGCGCAATCGGCATCGTAAAGAACGCAAACAAGGCCCGCAAGACTCCTCTTAGAGTTATCCTTAACGGTCTTGGCAAGGACGCAGCTCAGATCATCTCCCGTATCAACGGCTTCACCTATGTTCAGACTCAGTTCGATTACTATACCGGCGAGCTGAAGATCGTCAGAGAGATTCGCTACTCCGAGACAGAGCGCGCAGACGTCCGCTGCTATGGCGCTGACGATGTCCGCGAGGGTGTAGCAATCATGCACTCCGAGGGTGTTGATGTTTCCATCACCGGTAACTCCACCAACCCGACCCGCTTCCAGCACCCCGTTGCAGGCACCTACAAGAAGGAATGCATCGAGCAGGGCAAGAAGTACTTCTCCGTTGCCTCCGGCGGTGGCACAGGACGTACCCTTCACCCGGACAACATGGCTGCAGGCCCGGCTTCCTATGGCATGACCGATACCATGGGCCGTATGCACAGTGACGCTCAGTTCGCAGGCTCCTCCTCCGTCCCGGCACACGTCGAGATGATGGGCT
>R03__coassemble_951_pt1 | contig 14802 bp, 9 predicted proteins | sample R03__metabat2_high_PE_056 | metagenome-assembled genome bin R03
AAAAACCTGTGGAGTAAAATCCACAGGTTTTTTGTTGCGTATTGATTATTTAATTTCCTTTACCACTCCAAATTCTTCTCATCTTCCTTTGAGAAGACATGGGCTACGTTGCCCTGGAAGGAGAAGTAAACTTCCTTGCCCATCTTGAGGGACTCGTCGCCGCCGATGGTGGGAACAATAATTATAACATCTCTGCCCTCTGCGGTTACATGCAGGTGGACGGAGGAGCCCATCATTTCGGAAACGTCAATCTTGGCGGGGATGCCCGTGTCGGACAGCTCGGTGTGCTCAGGACGGATGCCGAGAGTTACGGGCTGAGTCTGAACATCCTTGGCCAGGAGACGCTGCTCCTTTTCGGCGCAAAGCTCAACCTTGAGGCCGGCAAGCTCAACAAAGTACTTGTCTCCCTCACGGACCAGGTCCGCATCGAAGAAGTTCATCTGAGGCGTTCCGATGAAGCCGGCGACGAAGAGGTTGGAGGGGTTATTGAAGACCTGCTGAGGTGTTCCGATTTGCTGAATGTATCCGTCACGCATGATGACGATTCTGTCACCAAGAGTCATGGCCTCGGTCTGGTCATGGGTAACATAGATGAAGGTGGTGTTGATGCGCTCACGGAGCTTGATTATTTCGGCGCGCATCTGGTTACGGAGCTTCGCGTCCAGGTTGGACAGAGGCTCGTCCATAAGCAGAACGGCGGGATCACGGACGATGGCGCGGCCGATGGCCACACGCTGACGCTGGCCGCCGGAAAGAGCCTTGGGCTTACGGTCAAGATACTGGGTGATGTCCAGGATCTCGGCGGCCTCACGGACCTTTCTGTCTATTTCATCCTTGGGCTCCTTGCGGAGCTTGAGGGAGAAGGCGATGTTTTCATAAACCGTCATGTGGGGGTAAAGAGCATAGTTCTGGAAGACCATGGCTATGTCTCTGTCTTTGGGGGCAACGTCGTTCATAACCTTGCCGTCAATGATGAGCTCGCCGTCGGAAATCTCCTCAAGGCCGGCTACCATGCGCAGAGTTGTTGATTTGCCGCAGCCGGAGGGGCCAACGAGAACGATGAACTCCTTGTCGGCAATGTCAAGGTTGAACTCCTGGACGGCGACAACGCCCTGCTCGGTGATCTGGAGATTTACTTTTTTCTCCTCGGGCTGGTCACCCTTTTTCTTTTTGGACTTTTTCTTGTCTTCTCCGCTGACGAACGGATAGACCTTCTTGATGTTTTTCAGCTGAACTGATGCCATATATTCATGCTCCGGATATAATGCCTCCGCAAATATATCCTCGCCCCGGAAAACCGCGGGCATTACGGCATGTCTCCACAATGCCGCACCCTGAACATTAAGGGATAATTCCTCCTTTTGTAAGTCACCCGGAGGCTTGAGAAAGTGGAGAGCCGCGGGCGCTTTATAATTTGGGATGATTTTATTATATTACAAAACCCACATATTGGCAATATGTGGGTGGGTTGATTTTTGATGTTTTTTGTGGAATTTTAACAAATTCAGGAGTATTTTCTGAGATATTCCTCAAATTCCTCACGGGGAAGGGGTTTAGAGAAATAATAGCCCTGGATCCGGTCAACTCCCATGTCACGATATATCTTCAGCTGCTCCTCCGTTTCAACTCCCTCGGCAACGGTGGCCATGTTAAGAGCCTTGGCAAGAGATATGCTGCTGCTGATTACAAGGCGGCGGCGCTCATCGGTAAGGTCAGAGGCGAAGGCCATGTCAAGCTTGAGAACATCAATGGGCAGGGAGGCGAGAGTGTGGAGGGAGGAATAATCCTTGCCGAAATCGTCAAGCTCAATCTTAATGCCCAGGTCACGGAGCAGCTGGAGCTTGGAGGCGATTATGGACAGGTCAGAGGACAGATGTGACTCGGTGATTTCAACATGAATAAGCTCATGGGGGATATTATAGGCGCGGGTGCAGTGCCTTACAGCCCGGTCGAAGGAACGGAATTCAAAATCAACGCGGGAGGAGTTGACGGAAATGGGGACAACCTTAAGCCCCAGGTCAAGCCAGCGCCTTAGGTACTCGCAGGTTTCATTGAGGACATAATAGTCGGCCATGGTGATGAAGCCGTTGCGCTCAAGGACGGGAATAAACACATCAGGGGGCAGGAAGCCCAGCTCAGGATGCTTCCAGCGGATGAGCGCCTCGGCGCCAACAAGAGCACCGGTGTTAGCGTCATGCTTGGGCTGATAGTAAACAACAAACTGATGCTGATTATAGGCGTCCTTCATGTCCGCTTCAATGCGGCGCTCAAGATTGAGCTTTTTCTCCATTGCATCGTCAAAGTACGCGTAGGAATGGATATATACCTTCTTGTTTGTTGAAAGAACAATGCGGGTGCGGCGGATTATCTCCTCAACAGGCAGGGACTTGTCAACGTTTTTATATATTCCAAGCTTGATGTTTACGCCGGAAACAGGCATGGACTTTTCGATGTTGTTAATAAATGAATCGGGACTGAAGGTGAAGGGCTCGGAGGGGGAACGGGAGACGAGTATGACGAACCGGTCAGTGTTAAGGCGGCCGATTATGGCGCCCTTTGGAGCGCGCTCTCTGACGGCGGAGGAATATTTCTTTAATACCGCGTCAGCCGTTTCCTCGCCATATTGGGCGGAGAGCACATGGAAGCCGGAGATATCGGTCATTATCAGGTCAAACACGGACAGGGGCTGGCTTTCAAAGAGCATTTGCGTGTGCAGCATAAAGGCCCGGGCGGTATAGTAGTCGGTTTCCTCGTCACGCTCCAGGGCTCTGATCATATTATCATCACCGGAGGAGAGGGAAAGGCTGCCGTTATTTTCTGATATTATTGAAAGCTCACTGTCAACCGTTTCGGTTTCGTTGATGAGGCGGCGGTTGAAGATGAAGGCAAGCTCGTGACCGTTTGTATCGACGGCGGGAACAATTACCATTTTGGTGGTATAATACTTGGAGGCGAACATATCGTCCTTGCGGCGGTAAATTAACTGGAAGGGCTTATAGTCAGTATCGTGGAAGAGCTGAATAAGCCTGCCCAGGTCGGCAAGAGCGGCAATATTCTCTCTGTCATCAGGGTGGCAAAGGGGACTGGAGGAAAAATAGAGGAACCAGTCACTGATGCGGGTTGTGATTTCATCAGCATCCTGCATGGTCCAGTCGGAGCCGTTGAAACGGAGCACCTGATAGAAATCATCGGTAAGGTCAGAATAGACGGAATAGCTGTAATAGAGATTGATTACTTCCTTGGCGACACGGCCGGTTATGGAATTGGAAAGCTTATATACATCACCGTTTTTAACGGCAACGATATAGGAGGTTTCGGAGGAGTGGTGACGGGAAAACCATTCGTTTTGCTCCCGGTCAAGATACTGGTCAGCAACATGGAGAGCTTCATCTATTGACCGGCGGCTTGGATCGGAAACGGCCCAGCCGCAGGAAACGGAAAGCTCATAGCGCTTGGAGGAGGATTTGTTATATTCAGCGAAGGCGGAGTTGATTTTGCCGCAGATTTCGCTTGCCGTCTCAAGGTCTTTATATATTGAAATTATGCAGAATTCGGAGCCGTGGGTGCGGATTAATATTTTGTCACGCCCGGCAACGGAGGCTATAAGCCCGGAGGCGGCCTTTATGGCGGCGTCTCCCTGAGAGCGGCCGTATACGTCATTAATGGAGTGAAAATCATTTATGGAAGCAAGAATTATTAGATGCTTGCGGCTGAGGAAGAAGGCCTTTCCCATAAGCCGGTCAAGATAAAACCGGTTATGAAGGCCGGTGAGCATATCCCGCTCGGCAAGCTCATCCTTAAGGCCGATTGTTATTGCGGCGCAGGTAACAACGGAAAAGGGCCAGATCATGGAAAGGCCAAACACAAGTGACTGGACTGTGGCGCCCAGTACTATTGGGATTACGGTGCCCCAGATTGGAAACTCCGCGTTTTTGCCAGGCTTGCGGCTGAACACGAGGCAGATTATTATGTCAGCAAGGAGCAAAAGCACGTTAAATACTATAACAACCCAATAGCCGTCGCAGCGGGAATAGTTATTGCCGGAATCGATTGTATAAAAAATCGGGAAACGGGTGTTGAGAGTTAAAGCGACTAAATCAATAAAGATTAAAACAGTGCCAACATAGAAGACCCAGCGGGGAACAGAGCCGTTTACATGGCGGAGAATGAGGAACAGGATTACAAGTGGACCGAAAACGCTGGCAAAGTTCAAATAAAAGTCCACAACATAGAGAAGTATACGTGGCACAGCTCCGGGGTAGCCATTGAAGGTTACGTCAACTGAGTCACAAAGGCAGGCAATCAGGCAGGTTATTACAAGGACCGCAATATAATTCTTTTCATAAACGGGAAGACGGCTGGTACGGATTAAATCCTGGAGAATAATAAAGGAGAGCAGGACAGCCATCAGGTCTATGGCATATACAGCCGCGGTAAAAATTGTCATTGAAGCGAAGACCTGCTGCATTTTTTAACCTCCCGGATATGATAATATATCAATAATTAATCACATTAATTATATACTTTAAAACAAAAGATTACAACAAATTATTTGCCGCCGTTTACGAAATGTTAATGAAAATTTGGTAAAATGGTGTATAATAATACGAGGCCGTTTTCACGGCCCCGCATGGCACCCACGAAAGGAGTCGAACCTTCGACCTACCGCTTAGGAGGCGGTCGCTCTATCCTACTGAGCTACGTGGGCATGCTTTTTTAAGCCCGAGTATTTTAACGCAATTTGGCGGTTGTGTCAATATTATGATATAAAGGGAACAAGATGCTTAAGCTGGAAGAAATTAAAAAGGACTATATAAGCGGAGACACCGTTGTTCACGCGCTGAAGGGGATCAGCCTGGAGTTCAGGGAAAGTGAGTTTGTGGCAATTCTGGGCCACTCAGGCTGCGGCAAAACAACGCTGCTGAACATTATCGGTGGACTGGACCAATATACGTCAGGAGACCTGATTATTAACGGCAAATCCACAAGGAATTTCGCTGACAGGGACTGGGACTCATACAGGAACCATTCCATAGGCTTTATCTTCCAGTCATATAACCTGATTTCCCACCAGACGGTGCTGGCAAACGTGGAGCTGGCGCTGACTCTTTCAGGAGTCGACCCGGCGGAGCGGAAGAGAAGAGCAACAGAGGCGCTGGAGAAGGTGGGACTTGGTGACCAGCTGAGCAAAAAGCCAAACCAGATGTCAGGCGGACAGATGCAGCGGGTGGCAATTGCAAGAGCGCTGGTAAACAACCCGGATATCGTCCTGGCGGACGAGCCAACGGGCGCCCTGGACACGGAGACCTCAGTCCAGATTATGGACATATTGAGAGAGATTTCCAAGGACAAGCTCATTATTATGGTTACCCATAACCCGGAGCTGGCAACCGAGTACGCAGACAGGATTATACGGCTGAACGACGGCGTTATTATTGACGATAGCAATCCATATAAGTCGGAAGCGGCGGACGCGGTTGACAAATCTAAAAGCAAGAAAACCGGCATGAGCTTTTTTACGGCTCTTGGTCTTTCATTGAACAACCTGCTTACAAAGAAGGCCAGAACGATTTTGACAGCCTTTGCCGGGAGCATTGGTATTATCGGCATTGCGCTGATTATGTCCCTTTCAAACGGCATTCAGAATTACATAGACAAGGTTCAGGGGGACACGCTTTCCGCATACCCGATTACAATCGAGGCCGAAAGCGTTGACATGACGTCAATGATGACGTCACTGATGGGAGTTCAGGCATCGGCGGAGGAAAACCAGCACGACAAGGACGCGGTTTATTCAAGCTCGATTTTATATCAGCTGATGAACTCAATGATTTCAGCGGACACACAGACAAATAACCTTAAGGCCTTTAAGGAATATCTGGACAATCCGGACAGCGAGATTAACAAATATATATCCAACGTACAGTATTCATATGACCTGGACATGAATTTATATGCAAAGGACGTTAACGGGGACATCGTTAAGACGGATATTGTTGAAATTCTCACCTCGGCCATGAGCTCCACCTTCGGCGGGGACTATTCTTCATATTTCGACATGTTCGGCTCATATTATTCGGTTGCTGACGCCTGGCAGGAGATGCTGCCGGAGAGCAACGGACTGGGCATAAATTCCCTGGTTAAGGACCAATATGATTTGCTGTATGGCTCCTGGCCGGAGAGCTGGGACGAGGCGGTTTTGATTGTTTCGGAAAACAACGAGGTGTCTGACCTGGTGCTTTACGCAATGGGACTGAAGCCGTATAACTCCCTTTCGGACGACATGAACAGCTTCCTTAACGCAAGCGAGCTGAACACCACGGTTGAAAGCTGGTCATATGAAGAGATTTGCAGCATGACCTTCAGGTATATATACGCGGCGGACATGTTCAGCTATGACGAGGAGACAGGGGAGTATATTAGTCTGGCGGACGACCAGCTGGCACTGGCGGATTTATATAAAAAAGGCGACGAGATTAAAATCACCGGAATAATCAGGCAGAATGAGGACTCCATAAGCGGCTCACTTACAGGCGGAATCGGATATACACACGATCTGGTGGAGCACGTGGTTAACACGGCGGCGGAAAAGGAGCTGGTAAAACGGCAGCTGGATGACCCTGAGCACGATGTGTTCAACGGTCTGCCATATCTGGAGGGCGACGAGGCTCTGACAAAGAGCATTAAGATTGAGGCCGCGAAGAAGTATATCGCCGAGGCGGACGAGAGCGAAATCGCGGACGTATACGTCAAATATATGAGCAACCCCACTGACGATTATCTCCAGGAGATGATTGACGAGCAGATGGAGGGAATTACCCGGGAGGACATTGAGGACATGATTTTGATGTACTCCCCGGAATACGCCTCAATGATTGCGGACATGGACGACGACGTCTTGATGTCATATATGGAGTCGATGCTCAAGGAGCAGATGACGGCAGTATATTCACAGCAGATGGAGGAGCTATACAGGGGACTGGAGGACTCGGAGCTTGCCTCGGACTTTAATCTTTTGATTCTGGAGGACGAGGATTACAGCTGGATATATGAAAACGCTATGCCGCCGGTATATTCAACTGAAAGTCTGAAGGACAACCTTCTGAAGCTGGGCTACGTGGACCTGGATGAGCCAAGCGCCATTGACATATATGCAACCACCTTCGAAAACAAGGACGCCATAGCGGACTGCATAACGGCATATAACGAGACCGTCTCTGAGGACGACGAGATTGAATACACCGACATGGTGGCCATGCTCATGAGCTCAATTACGACGATTATTAACGTTATATCATATGTTCTGATTGCCTTCGTTGCAATTTCCCTGGTTGTTTCAACGATTATGATTGCGATTATCACATATGTATCCGTGCTGGAGCGGACGAAGGAAATCGGCATTCTCAGAGCAATCGGCGCCTCGAAAAAGGATGTTTCAAACGTGTTCAACGCGGAAACGGTTATTATCGGCTTTACGTCCGGCACGCTGGGCATTGTGGCGACGCTGCTGCTGAATATTCCCATTAACCTGATTGTTCACGATTTGACGGGGATTATGTCCATTAACTCATCGCTGCCGGCGCTGGGGGGAATCGGACTTATTGTTCTGAGCGTAATTTTGACGTATATCGCGGGACTGATCCCATCAGGCATGGCGGCAAAGAAGGACCCGGTGGAGGCCCTGAGAACAGAGTAATACATCCGGCCACGGGCCCGGGAGGATATGATGGAAAAGGTACTGATTACGGGAGCCTACGGGTTTCTGGGCAGGCATGTTGTTAACGAAATTAAAAATTCCGGCTACGAGGTTATCGCCTTTGGCAAAAGTGAGGAGAAGCTCGCCGGGCTTAAGGACGGGAGCGTTTCAATCGCGGTGGGGGACTTTACTGTTGCTGACGATATTATTAAGGCAACCGAGGGAGTTGACTATGTAATTCACTGCGGAGCGAAAATGGCAAACTGGGGCCGGAAGGAGGACTTCGTTAAGGTTAACGTGGGGGGAACACAGAATGTTATTAACGCCTGCCGCGTTAACGGAGTAAAACGCCTGGTATATACATCTTCACCCAGCTGCAGACCACTGGAGGATAATCTTGCCTTCAGGGAAGAGGACTATAACGTAAACAACCATATCAGCGCCTATGTTGAAAGCAAAATTATGGCCGAGCAGCTGATTAAGGACGAGACTGTTGTTCCATGGTCAGCAATACGGCCGAGGGGGCTCTTCGGCGTTGGGGACAGGCACCTGCTGCCACAGCTGCTGAAGCTGAACAGCGGAATTGGAATTCCCTTGTTTGAAAAGGGCGAGGTTGTTATTGACCTGTGCTGCATTGAAAACGTTGCTCTGGCGCTGAGACTGTGCATGGAAAAGGAAAGCGCCGAGGGGGAGATATTTAACATTACAAACGGCGAACCACGCAGGCTTAAGGAGCTTTGCGAGGAGCTGCTGCCCCTGTTCGGCGTTGAGCCAAGGTTTTGCCATATTCCCTTTGGGCCGGTTTACGCGGGGGCCGCCGCGGTGGAGGGAATTTATAAGCTCCTGGGCATATATGACAAGGCTCCACCCATAACACGGCACGACCTGCTGACGATTTCACGCAGCCAGGTATTTGACATTACAAAAGCAAAAACGGTGCTGGGCTATACTCCCAAAATTACAATCAGAGAGGAAGCCGAAAAAATGGCAGCACAGCAAAAAGCAGCCGCTCAGTGAGCAGCTGCTTTTAAATATTTTATCGGATTTATTTTGCAAGGACCTTCTTGAGTCTCGCGTAGCGGGGAAGAGAATTCTCAAGATGGAGATTGGGCTCGCCCTGAATGAGGGGCAGGAGATAATCAACGATTTCGTGGTTAAGTCCGTTATGCTCGGCGTTGATCCACTCAAGAGGAACCTTCTTTTCATAGTTGGCAACCTGGGAAAGGGGAAGGAGAGTATAGTTGCAGACGTAGTTGCCGTTTTCATCGTAGGTACGCTCGAAAGCAACCATGTGGTCAGTCTCGCCGGAGACAGCCGCTTCAACAGCCTTTGTACCGGCGGTGCAGGCCTCGGAAATATCGGTCTTGGAGGCAAGATGTGCGCCGCAGCGCTGGAGAAGGCTGAGCTCAATGCCGCGGACCTTGATGTTCAGGTCGTTCTTGACAACCTCGGCCAGCATGGAGGCCAGGCCGCCCAGCTGAGCGTGACCGAACCCGTCAGTCGCGGAGGTCTTAGCTTCGGAAACGAAGGAGCCGTCTGCATAGTGGATGCCCTCGGAAACGGCCACAAGGCACTTGCCGGTTTTGTTATATACCTTTTCAACGTCACTGATGAACTGCTCCATGGTGAAGTCGTTTTCAGGGAGATAGATAAGGTCAGGTCCCGCGCCGAACTCGGTTGCAAGAGCCGCGCTTGCAGCAAGCCAGCCGGCGTGACGGCCCATAATCTCAACGATGGTTACCATGCCGGTGTCATATACACGGGAGTCCTTGTATATTTCCATGCAGGAGGTTGCGATATACTTGGCGGCGCTGGCAAAGCCGGGGCAATGGTCCGTTCCGAAAAGGTCATTGTCAATGGTCTTGGGGACGCCCATTACACGGCAATCGTAACCCACCTTCTGCATATACTTGGAAATCTTGTTGCAGGTATCCATGGAGTCGTTGCCGCCGTTATAGAAGAAGTAACGGACGTCGTATTTCTTGAAGATTTCAAGGATGCGCTTGTAATCCGTGTCGTCAACATCGGGGTCGGCGATTTTATAGCGGCAGGAGCCAAGCTCGGAGGACGGGGTGTGGAGCAGGAGCTCCAGCTCAGCCGGATCCTCTTCGTCCATAACATAAAGAACATCGTCAAGAACGCCCTTGATGCCGTGAGCGGCGCCATATACCTTTGTAATTTCCGGAGCGCGGAGAGCGGCGGAGATAACGCCATATGCGCTGGCGTTGATTACCGCGGTGGGGCCGCCGGACTGCCCGAATATACATGCGCCTGTTAGCTTTTCACTCATTTTTTCTGATCTCCTTTAAAATTAATTATTGAATAAGTTACGGAAATAGAATATAATAAATTTTGTGATTTGTAAATATTTATGTTTTACAAAATTATTTAATTTAAGGAGAATATAAACATGGCATTGGTAACAACAAAGGAAATGTTTGCAAAAGCCTATAATGGCGGTTATGCGGTTGGTGCCTTTAACGTTAATAACATGGAAATCGTTCAGGGCATTACTGAAGCGGCAGGCGAGCTGAACAGCCCGGTTATCCTTCAGGTTTCAAAAGGCGCACGCGCATATGCAAACCACACATATCTTGTTAACCTTGTTAAGTCCGCGGTTGAAGAGAATCCCCAGATCCCCATCGCTCTTCACCTTGACCACGGCGATACCTTTGAGCTTTGCAAGAGCTGCATTGACGGCGGCTTCACATCAGTTATGATCGACGCGTCCTCCAAGCCCTTCGAGGAGAACATCGCTCTGACAAAGCAGGTTGTTGAGTACGCTCATGACCACGGCGTTGTCGTTGAGGCTGAGCTGGGCACACTGGCAGGCGTTGAGGACGAGGTTAACGTTTCCGCTGAGGATTCCTCATATACAAAGCCCGAGGATGTTGAAGAGTTCGTCACCAGAACAGGCTGCGACTCTCTGGCAATCGCAATCGGCACCTCACACGGCGCATATAAGTTCACTCCCGCACAGTGCACACGCAATGCTGACGGAATTCTTGTTCCGCCTCCGCTGCGCTTCGACGTGCTTGAAGAGTGCATCAAGCGTCTGCCCGGCTTCCCGATTGTTCTTCACGGCTCATCATCTGTTCCTCAGGAATTCGTTAAGATGATTAACGAGTACGGCGGAAATATGCCTGACGCTATCGGCATCCCCGAGGATCAGCTCCGTGAGGCTGCAAAGCTGGCCGTTTGCAAGATTAACATCGACTCCGATATCCGCCTTGCAATGACAGCAACGATCCGCAAGTACTTCGCAGAGCATCCTGATCACTTCGACCCGCGCCAGTATCTCAAGCCGGCACGCGCGGCAGTCAAGGAAATGGTTGCACGCAAGATCGTCAACGTTCTGGGCTCAGACGGAAAGGCATAAGCGCAATTTCGGCGCTTACACACTTAAGGTTAGCGCCGAAATTGCTAAATTAATGATGAATATTTAAGACTGAAGAATGAAGAATATCACTTTTCAGTCTTAAATAATAAGAAGGGAGAAGGAATGGATATTGATTCTATACTCAGGAAAACACTGATTATACGTCTTGCCTGCGCCGCGGTTATTATCCTGGTTACGCTTTTGGCAGGCTTTTCCGGTGCGTTCCGCGTTATTATCCTTCTCATTGCGTTTCTCTCCGCCGGGGCGGACCTTGTCCCCGAGATTATACTGGCAATTGAGAGAAGAGACTTTCTTTCAAACGCGCTGCTGTGCGCCGTTGCAGGCGTGGGCTGCTTCTGCCTGGGCTACTGCGCCGAGGCAGTGGCGATGTGCATTGTATATAGCCTTTGCAAATATGTCCTGAATATGCTGCTGAACAAGAGCAGAGCTGATGCCGGGGAGGCCGCAAAGGGCGCAAAATATGACATTAACGCGGGCTTTGAAATCAGAAGCAGTGTTATGCCAATTTTGCTGCTTATTATCGCCGTGGCGGTGGGCGTGCTTGTGTTCCTGCCGATGTTGGCCCATTATAACGTCAGAGTAGCCGCTCACAGGACGCTGTTGATATTAGTTATGGCCAGCCCGGGAACAATTCTTATTTCAATGAAGGTCATTGGAATGAACGCCATTGCCAAAGCGGCGGATCTGGGCTTTGGGACAAAGAAGGCGACGAATCTTGAGCTGGCAGCCAAAACTGAGGTTTTGATATTTGACCGTGACGCTGTTATGACTGACGAAGCGCAGCACGTGCTTTCCATCAAGTCTCCGGTTATTGACAAAAACGCCTTTGTTAATTTCGTTGTGCACGTGGTGTGCAATTCGGACCAGTCCTTTGCCAGGGCGATTTTGAGCGATTTACCAATACCATATGACCCGGAGCTGATACAGAGCTTTGAGGATATGCCGGGACTGGGAGTTTCAGGCGTTATTAACAACATGACCGTGGAATTCGGAACGCGTGAGCTTTTTGCTGATGACGGCGTTAAGCTGCCCGAGCCGAACCGCTCAGGCGGGGAGGACTATTATCTGGTCCTCGGCCAAAGATATATCGGGACGATGACCATGTCTGTGATTTATGGCGCTGACTATGCAAGAACAGTTAAGCAGGCCAGAAGTGCGGGTGTGAGAAAATGCTATCTGCTTTGCGGAGCGGACGATGTATTCCCGGAATTTGACGAGCTGGTAACCGCTCAAGGGGACGAAAGATACAGCAAGGTCGCCGAGATTTGCTCATCAATTCACGGCAGAAAGACCTTTGTTTCCGCGTTTCCGGATGCTGCTCATTCACCGGCAGCTGTTGATATTTCAACAAACAGAGGCAACAAAAAAGCCGAAATTTACTCTTCAAACCAGATGATTGACAATCTTTCCCAGGTAATTACGCTGGGGAAGAACATAAGAACCGTTGCCTTTACGAACTCGGTTATTGTGTTTGCGGCAAAGGCGCTGGTGGTTTTCCTGAGCATTCCGGGGCTGTGCACATTGTGGCTGGAGCTACTGATTGAAAACATTGCTGTATTTTTCACAATCTTTTATTCTTCGAGAATTAGTAGTCAGACTTCGGAAGGCGCAAGGGGATTAAACCGGACGTCGGATGCTGGAGGGAAGACGGCGGATGGTAAGTCCGCAGTTGATTTGAAGGAAAAGCTGAAGGGAATTAAGCTTAGCAAGAAGAGTTTGATTGAGTACGAGGATAATTAGTTAGGAGTTAGGAATTAGGAATTAAATTCAATTAGGAATTAGGAAGTAGGAATTAGGAAATAAAGGGCAAAGGGTTAAGGGTTAAGGGGTGAATAACCCTGAACCCTAAACCCGAAAAAAGCATGGGTGAATTTTCACCCGTGCTTTTTTCGTCCAATCGGATTTGCTCTTGCGGCTTCCCGGAGAGCTTCGTTGTCTATATGAGTATAAATTTGGGTCGTTGAAAGATTGCTGTGACCGAGCACCTCCTGAAGGGCTCTGGTATCAACGCCGTTTTTGAGCATCATGGTGGCGGCTGTGTGGCGGAGCTTGTGGGGAGAGTATCTTGACGCATCCAGGCCGGCCTCAAGCAGCTTTTTGTCTACCATTTTTTCAACGCCCCGGGTGGATATACGCCTGTTGTCACGGCTGATAAACAGGGCGTTTTTCTCGTCAGCTGGAAGCTTTTCGCCGTTGCGGACCATTAAATAATCATCCAGCGCCTCACGGCAGCCCTCTCCGAAATATACAATACGTTCCTTGTTGCCCTTGCCGAGGACACGGACGTGATCGTCATATATATCAGTGGTGTTCAGACCGCAGAGCTCGGAAATACGAAGTCCGCATGACATAAAAAGCATCAAAATCGCATAGTCACGGTACATAAATTTGCCGTCACAGGCGTTGAGGAGCTTTTCACAGTCAGATTCCTCAAGATATCTTGGCAGGCCGGCACGCTTTTTGGGCATGTCAAGCTCCTGGGCGATGTTATTGTCAAGCAGGTGACGCTTAAGGACCAGGTAATTATAAAAGCTCTTAACCGATGACGTCCGCCGGCAGCGGCTGGCGGGAGAGAGGGATTGGTTAGTCCCGGTCATCTCAGGGCTGAAGGACTGGTAACGATATAGCTCTTCGATTTTAATTGATTTGATAAAATCAAGATCAACGTCACTGATGTCAATTTCGTCGAAGGGAGTTCCGGAAGGAACAAGACGGCGGCGCTGCTTAATGTATCTGAACAGAATTTTCAGGTCCATGTAATATCCGGAAATTGTTCTGTCTGAATGGCCGCGGACCGTTGAATGATATTCCAGGAATTCCATTAAAATATCAGGCGCATCATATATTGAATCGAGATTCATAATAGCCTCCGGTGATCTGTTTACATAATATTATCACAAGGCTATAAAAAAAGCAAGTGCGAAGTTCGCTTAATTTGTATTATGCGAACTTCGCTATGGAGCTACCAAAAATTTTAGAACAGTATTCCCGAGCCGATGTCAATCAATTCCCCGTCGGTCAGGCTGATGATTTCAACGTTCATTTCATTTGCAAAACTGATAATTTCATCAGCGTCAGGATGATTATTTATATTTCCGGTAAAAGCAATTCTGCTTTTATCAATCGTTACCATTGCTCCACCGATGAAGCCTGTTTTATATCCGGGCAGCTTAATGTAACCCTCACGGATTTTTAACACCGGGATTTGATTTTTTACCGCCGCGGAATAAATTCCTTCGTCAGCTGTTATCAGTCCATTCCCCACTGCCGCGGTGCTGCAGCGAGCGTATCCCTGCTTTACGGAAATCAGCTTTAAATTTAATTTATTTGTTAAATAGCTAACAATCTCTTTTGACGCTGTTTTGGGATTACAGATTATATAATTTCCAACGGTTAATATGTTCAATTGCGCATCGTTGGGATAATCCGGCGACTGGATAATATCGCAATATGTGGCATTCAGGTCCGTCGGCAGCTTCCCTTTTAAATATGGCGCCGCGAAAAGCATCCCGTCAGGCGCTGAAAACGCTGATAAATCAGCGTGACCACTTACCGCCTCAGCCACGTTTGGATTATCCGGCAGCCAAATTATTGTGGAAAAGTACTGATTTATGGCTGTTTCAAGAAGTTCTTTGTATTTTTGTCCGATAATTATGTTCATTTTTTGTAGGGGTTAGTGGTTAGTGGTTAGGGGTTAGTGAAGAAG
>R03__coassemble_1144_pt1 | contig 12999 bp, 10 predicted proteins | sample R03__metabat2_high_PE_056 | metagenome-assembled genome bin R03
TTGACAGTTCTAATTGCAAACGCTTTGCTTTTATCCTTAACTGCATTATCCATTTCGTTCTCCTTAATTCCGAATTCCGCATTAAATTTCTCTCGCCATTACTATATTCTCGTTCTCGTCTCCCCCGTCTGACTGCGGACTAAATTCCGAATTCCGCATTCCGAATTCCGCATTTGCGCCGCGCGGCGCCTGCGGCGCTGGCGCTAGCGCGCGCCGGGTTCGGGGGGCTTGAAGTCGATTTTCTTCGCATCGGTGCGGATGCTGCGGACAAGGAGGTTAGCCGTCTGCTGGGAGGAGCGCACGAGGAAGCTTTTGTATATTGCGGTAATCTCCACGGGGGAATATATCGGCTCCTGGCTCAGCCACCAGATGCATACGTCATAGGTCAGGTCGCACAGGCTGGTGACGAACAGGTCAAGCAGCTCAGGCTCGGGGAAGATTTTCGCATAGTCCGCCTCAATAAGGCGGCGGAGATTGGCGGTGCTGTATTCGCGGAAGGAGTTCTGCCCCTGGTATTTTAATACATTAAGATAATACTTCGGGTCGGCGTACAGAGACTCCATGATGCGCTGCATATAGTCAAAGATGCTCCAGCCCTCATAGTGAGGGGAGTTGCTGATGAGCGCGTCATGATAATATATCCAGTCCACGACCTCGAACTTGTCGCGGAAGTAGCGGTAAAAATTGCGGCGGTTGATGCCCACCTTATTACAAATCTGGGTGACGGTAATCTCTTCGATCCCGTTTTCACGGATAAGCTCCTTCGCCCCTTCAGCTATGGCGTTTTTTATAATATCACCGGTGGCCATGAGATGCTCCTTTTTCTTTTGCTCACTTTTGGAAAAGTGTGACATTTTGGCACATCCATTATAAAGTGTTTGTTAAAAAAATACAAGAGTTTATTATAATTATAATCAGAATATTGTTAAAAGTCCCACTATGCTTGTCGGATTTTTAACACGCATTCACACGTCATTTTAATATGTCATATAACAAGAGGAGGAGATTACATTCTATGGCACAGTTAACACATGACGAGAAGGTATTTAAGCTCGCCAAGGAGATAACCGACCGCGCGAAGGTTATGCTCGGAGCGGAAAAGCTTACCACCGACTCACCCGAGTACTGGGGCATTACAGCAGGCTTTGACTACGCAGTTTCAAAGTACGGCCAGCAGAAGGCTGACGACATGCTGGACATGCTCCTCACATTCAAAAAGCGCAACCCCGTCTTCCTTGCTGACGTTGCAAAGAAGAACCCCCAGTTTGACACAGCTTATGTTGAAGAGCTGCTGGCTATCGCCTGCGACGTCGGATACATTGAGTATCACTGGGAAAATCTGGACGGAAAGAACCCCAACCACGAGAAGCGCTGGGTTCTGGACATGTTCGTTCCCGGCAGCGCCGAGCTTATGGTTATGCACAACGACATTCCTGTTCAGACTCCGAACGTAGCTAACTTCTTTGAGAGAATGGCATATCTTCCTCTCGCCGGTCTGACCGAAATGGTACCTCCCGGAGGCGCAGGAATCGGTATGCACGTTATCCCTGTTGAGAAGGCCATCCCGGCAGAGCAGGAGTCCGCTGACATTGAGCACATCTCCTACTGGCTGAAGAAGTATGAAGGCCACATCGGCATTTCCGTATGCTCCTGCCGTAAGCAGCAGCGCATCCGCGGCGAAGGCTCCGGAGACATCGAGTGCGAGTGGTGCATGGGCGTTGGCGACTTCGCTGACTACTGCCGCGAGACCGGCAAGGGCCACGACATTACATACGAAGAGGCTATGGAGGTTCTCCAGAAGGCCGAGGACAGAGGCTATGTCCACCAGATCACCAATATCGACGGCGAAAACAAGATCTTCGCAATATGCAACTGCGCAGTCGGCGTCTGCAACGCTCTGCGTACATCACAGCTCTTTAACACCCGCAACCTCTCCCGCTCAGCTTATGTTGCTGAGAGCGACGGCGAGAAGTGCGTAGCCTGCGGCAAGTGCGTTGAGACCTGCCCCGCCGGCGCTGTTAAGCTGGGCCAGAAGCTCTGCACCAAGGAAGGAGGACCCATTGAGTACCCGAAGGAGGCTCTGCCTGAGGAGACTCCCAACTGGTCAGAAGGCCACTGGCACAAGAACTATAAGAACGAGAACGGCGTCATCCAGACCTGGCCCACCGGCACAGCTCCCTGCAAGACCGCCTGCCCCGCTCACATCGCTATCCAGGGCTACATCAAGATGGCCGGCGACGGCAACTACAGAGACGCCCTTGAGCTCATTAAGAAGGACAACCCGTTCCCGGCAGTCTGCGGTTCAATCTGCCGCAAGTACTGCGAGGATGCCTGCACACGCGGAACAGTTGACCAGGCTCTCCAGATAGACGAAATCAAGAAGTTCATCGCAGAGCAGGATATGAAGTCTGAGCACCGCTATATCCCGCCGATGAATTCCTGCACACGCGCAAAGTTCGACCAGAAGGTTGCCATTATCGGTGGCGGCCCGGCCGGTATGTCATGCGCATACTTCCTCGCAATTGAAGGCTACACACCGGTTGTCTTCGAGAAGGAAGCTGCTCCCGGCGGTATGCTGGTAAACGGCATCCCCAACTTCCGTGTTGACAAGGCTACTGTTAACTCCGAAATCGATGTTCTCCGCGAGATGGGCGTTGAGTTCCGCTGCGGCGTTGAAGTCGGCAAGGACGTTACAATTCAGCAGCTCCGTGACGAAGGCTACAAGGCATTCTATGTAGCAGTCGGCCTCCAGAAGGCATCTAAGCTCAACGTTGAAGGCGAAGAGCTTGAGGGTGTTGTCGGCGGTCTTGACTTCCTCCGCGCTGTTAACAAGAACGAGCTTAAGTCCATTGAGGGCGACACAGTCGTCATCGGCGGCGGCAACGCAGCTATCGACGTGGCACGTACAGCTCTGCGTCTGGGCAACCGCAACGTTAAGATGTTCTGCCTTGAGAAGGACGAGGAGATGCCCACTGTTCCTGACGAGAAGAACGCAGGCATTGAAGACGGCGTTCAGATTAACAACAGCTGGGGTCCGAAACGCATCATCGGCGAAAACGGCAAGGTTACAGGCGTTGAGTTCAGACGCTGCACCTCAGTCCGCGACGCAAACGGCAAGTTCAACCCGCAGTTCAACGAGGAAGAGACAGTCGTTGTTCCCTGCTCCAACGTTCTCGTTGCAATCGGCCAGCGCTCAGACTACGGCGAGGTTCTTAAGGGAACAGCCGCTGAGACTCCCGACGGACGCATTATTCCTTGCGACAAGGTTACCTTCCAGTCCTCCGAGCCTGACATTTTCGTCGGCGGCGACTGCGCAACAGGTCCTATGTATACAATCGATGCTATCGCATCCGGCCGTGAAGGCGCTGTTTCCATCCACCGCTTCGTCAACGTTGGCCAGAGCCTGACAATCCACCGCAACACCCGTCACTTCGTTGAGCTGGACAAGCAGAACATCACTGTTCCGCCTGAGAAGGTCAAGAAGCCGGCACGCGCTCAGGTTGTTATTGACAAGAGCAAGGTCCTCACCATGAATGACGACCGTGTAACCTTCACAGAAGAGCAGATCAAGAGCGAAGCCTCCCGCTGCCTCAGCTGCGGCCGCTCCGTTGTTGACCCGAACAAGTGCATTGGCTGCGGCATCTGCACCACAAAGTGCAAGTTCGACGCTATCCACCTGAAGAGAGTTCACCCCGAGTGCAGCAAGATGATCCCGGCAGAGGACAAGCTGAAGGCCATTGGCGCCTATGCTGTTAAGCGCGAGATTAACATCATTAAGCACAAGAGAGCTTCCAAGTAATTTATTTGTTACCCAAGGCGTGCGGGAGCCATTAGGCTCCCGTGCTCCCTATGGCGAAAGGAAAGCCCATGCATGAGTTAACTATCGTTACATATGTTATTAAGCAGGTTGAACAGCTCAAGGAGGAAAACAAGCTCACGAAGATTGACTCCGTAACGCTCCAGTTCGGCGAGGTTTCCGGCATTGTTCCGGACTATCTTGTTGACTGCTGGGCATGGTACGCGAAGAAGACACCTTCGATTGAGGGCTCCGTGCTGAAGTATGAAATCATCCCGGCGATAACCTGGTGTGACGACTGCAAGAAAACATATCCAACCGTTGAATACGGTAAAACGTGCCCATACTGCGGCGGCGGCAACACGTGGCTGGAGCAGGGCAATGAAATGATGATTAAAGAAATAGAAGCCTGCTGACGCAGGTTTCTGTTATGGCTTAATTAGTTAATATTTTATCTGATTACCTGACATAAGGGGAAATATTAGTGAAAGATTTAAAGCATTTGATTTATCTTGAGAACCTGCTTCTCAACGCGGATAATGAGCTGATCGACAAGGCCCGGGCTGACGGGCGCAAGTGCGTCGCTTATACCTGCGAAAACGTTCCCGAGCCTCTGCTTAATCTCCCCGGCGTTTTCTCAACGCGTCTTCGCGCGCCGAGAACCGGTTCCATGGAAATTGGGACTTACTATTTGACCAGCTTCCTGTGCGAGTTCTCCCGTGCCCTGCTGGAAAGGGCTATGGAAGGCGGGTTCAACTTTGCGGACTGCATCATCGCCCCGGACGGATGCTCAATGATGAACCGCTGCATTGAAAACATGGAGCTGCTGAACTGCGTTAACAAGGAGAACCCCAAGTTCTTCTATCAGAACATGGAAATTCCCATGAAGGCCGACGACAACGGCTTTAATCTCTATGTTCTCCAGTGCCGCAACCACATTCTCAAGCCCCTGGCTGAGGTTTATGGCATAGACACCTCTGACGCGGCGATCCGCCAGGCCGTTGCGGAGCACAACAAAGTTTGCGAGCTCATCCGTGAGCTGGGCGAATTCCGCAAGGCGGAGAAGCCACGCATTACCGGATATGAGTTCTGCGTATTCACTCTGGCCAGCTATGTCTGCCCGAAGGATATGATTATTCCTATCCTTGAGGAGACTCTGGAAGAGGTTAAAAAGCGCAGACCCGAGGCCAAAAAGCCCAGAGCAAGGGTTGTTGTCGTGGGCTCAGAGGTTGACGACGCCAGCTTCATTAAGCTGGTTGAGGAGTCAGGCGCCTTTGTATGCGCAGACCGCTTCTGCTGCGGCTCCTTCCCCGGCAGAGACCCCATTGTCCTGACGGACGACGAGGAGGCACTCCCCCAGATTTGCCGCCAGTATATGTACCGTGGCCAGTGCCCGAGATATATGGACATGAAGACAATGATGGGCCGCCGCGCTCTTGTTGACAAGCTGGCTGAGGAATATAACGCGGACGGCGTTATTTACCAGCAGATTAAGTTCTGCGACCCATGGGCATATGAGCGCATGATCGGCTCAAGTGTTATATCCAAGGAGTACGGCCGCCCGGTTCTCTCCGTTGACAGACCGTATAACATTGACAGCGGCGCCGGCCAGATGAGAACACGTGTTCAGGCGTTTGTTGAAAGCATTGAGATTAAGACCATTCAGGGAGGTGCTGACTGATGAGTGTTATTAACGAAGTTAAGGGCGACAAGAGCTACGGCAACCTCTATTCAGGCGGCAAGGTCAGAAAACGCCGCGAGTGGCGCGGTCTCGTTGACACCCTTTATGATTATTCCCGCTGGCTCCACAACTGGGTTACCATGGTAACCGTTGTTCTGAGCAAGCCCCGCAACATCAAGGCCATGTTCCGCTACCGCTGGATGGCCAACTATCTGGCAGTTCCCATGATGGTTGACCGCCACACCCAGGGTCTGCGCGGCGAGCATCTGCGCATCTGCCACGAGGAGCAGGACCTGATTATTGACGACGTTGCAAAGCTGCTGGACAAGCTGTTCCGCGGTGACCGCCGCATCGGCAACGACGTTGAATTCTCAAAAAAGGTCGTGCTGGTGGACGAAAACGAGATGCAGTCGGTTATGATGGGCTTCCCCACGGTTGTCCCTCTGAGCCGCGAAATCGCATCGACATATATTCCGGTTCTTCTTAACCAGAGAGCGGCCATTCACTACATAGACATCGCTCAGCAGTTCGGCCTTGCCGGCGACGTTTGCCCGATGCCTGAGGCCGAGGCCGGCGTTTCAATTGACGACGACGCTCCTGTTCTTGGCTGCTGCGCCGTTCAGTGCAACACCACCTGCGACGGTTCCCTGCTGGGCAACGGCGTTATTTCAAAGCGCCTGGAGCTCGAGGACGGCATTCCCGTGTTCCAGCTGGCTACCCCGCTGAGACACAGAGAGGACGACGTTCAGGAGTATGCCGCTCAGGAAATCCGCAACGCCATCGCCTTCATCGAAGAGCACACCGGCGAAAAGTGGGATTGGGCACACTACTTCGAGTGCGCAAAGCGTGTTAACTACGCCACCAAGTGCCGCGTGGAGTGGCTGGAGATGAACAAGACCGACTATCCGCAGGTCTTCGGCTCCAACCTGGCTCTTTACACCGAGACGAACTACATGGCAATCTCCGGCCGTCTGCCCGCCTTTGAGGAGTCTGACCGCAAGATTACCGCCCTGGCCGAAAAGGCATATCGCAAAAAGAAGATGGCCGCAAGAGAATATCGCCACAGAGCCATTATTTGGGGCGTTCAGTCTCACTTCTATATGGACTTTTTGGTATGGCTGCTTAACTGCTGGGGCATCGTTCCGCTGACGGATATGCTCTCGATGGTTAACACAAGAATGATCGCCGAGGAGGACACTCCTGAGAACCGCGAGCAGGCAATGTATGACATCGCATGGCTGACGGAGAACATGATCATGCGCAACAGAACCCACGGCGGCTACAAGGTCCTGCTGGACGAGATGTGGGAGTTCGTTGAGGAGTTCAACGCCGACATCGTTATTCTTTGGGAGCACATGAGCTGCAAGGCTCTTGACGGTATGCACGGCATGTTTGAGGAGCGGGCCCGTGAGAAGGGCATCCACCTCATTTGGGTTGACCACGATTTGTTTGACCCGCGTGTAATTAACCGCCAGGGCGTCCGCGACCAGGTTAACAACTATATGCGCACCGTGTTCCAGGAAGAGCCGGTTGACCCGACTCTGGAAGTCCTCGATGACGAGAAGTCCTGGTAAGCGGGAGAAAGGCTAAACATGAATAAAATAACCAAGTTCATTCTTAAGCTTATGCTTAAGCTCCTGGCTGTTGCAGCCGGTTTCTTCGTTGTAACGTTCGTTGTTTACTTCTTTAACCTTGACATGAAGTTTACCTCCGGCGTTATGGAGCCTGTCATGAACAAATTCTACGACAGGGTCAAGAGAGACACACATCTTTAAAAAAATAGCGGTGCCGGAAGGCACCGTTATTTTTTTAGTTATATTACTTGTAACGATATTCATGCTAACGCATGAGTTAGGGGGAAAAGCATTAGTTACGCATAATGCGAGCAAGATGCTTGCATTATGCGTATATTTGTAATATAATTTATGCATAAAAGCTAACTATGTGAAAGGAAGACGCAATTATGCAGAAAATGGCAAGTGTTACTACAAGAGTTGATTTTGCTCTTAAGCAGCAGGCGGAGGCTGTTCTGGACGAGTTGGGAATGTCCATGGCTACTGCCATGAAGCTGTTTCTTAAGCAAATCGTTATTCAAAACGGCATACCCTTTGAGCTCAAGGTCCCTGAAAGCAAGCCGGTTGCATACAGCTCGCTGACTGACGATGAGTTTAATTCGCTGATGGAAAAAGCATTCATGTCATATTCCGCCGGGCAGGGCATTTCCCTCGATGCATTTGAAAATCAGCTGCGTGAGGAAGCTGTTATATGAATTTGTGGAAAATTATCATCACGCCGGAGGCAGCTGAGAATATCAGGGACATATATAATTATATTGCTCGTAAGCTGCAGGCCCCCGAAACAGCAAAGAAGCAAACAGGCAATATACTTAAGGAAATTCATTCCCTTGAAAGCATGCCTATGAGATATTCACTTTATGAAAAGGAGCCCTGGCGTTCACGCGGTTTGCGCAAAGCAAGCTCAGGCAACTTTTTAATTTTCTATCTCACGAACGAGGACATTAACGAAGTGGTAATATTGCATGTTTTATACGCCGGGCGCAATGTTGAGGAGATGTTAACCGGTAATGAGTCATAAAAAATAGCGGTGCTGAAAAGCACCGTTATTTTTTATTCAACCTCATATGCCAGGAAGCGGAGGGCGACGGTTTCGTTTCCGGCGGACTCATAATAGTTGCCGTAGCCCAGGGGGTAGCCGGTGATGGTGACGTCCTCCCCCTCGGCGATGGAATCGGAGTAGCCGAAATAATAACCGTAATAGATCATTTTTTCAGACTCGGAATAGCCAAGGATCTCGGTTATCGGGTAGCCAAAGGTCTCCTCGGGGTATTCCGTCTTCTGGACGACGGATATGCTTGTTTTGAAGCTGCGGTTATCAGGATTTTCCGCAGACTTATTGTACATTACAATAAGTCCGGTGTCGAAGTTGGCGTTTGAGGAGTCATGGTCAAGGAAGGCGCTTTCGTTTTCAGAAACATATTCAGAGGCGCCCGGGGTCATTTCGAAGGTGCCGGTGCTGCAAAGAGCGTTCACCAGCTGACTAAATGTGGGTCTGAAGGTACCGTCCTTGAAATTGCCCTTATACTCCATTATGTTGGAGTCTGAGTATATAAGCTCGCCATAGCCGTCATACTTCCCCGCCGACCAGGAGCCGGAATAGGTGAAGTCATTACCCGTGCCGCTGAGGGTAAGGGTACCCTTCCCATCCGGGAGGCCATTGGCAAGGGCGCCGGTATAGTAGCTTATGTACTGCAGCTGGGAGTTGCCATAATATATGGGGTAATTTTCTATTGTGCCGTTATAAAAGCGATTGCTGAGGCTGGTGCCCTCGAAGACGCACATGGAACCGTCGTCATTCTCGATCTCATAGTGCCCTTCGCCGGTGCACTCCCCGTCGCTGTTAATCATTCCGGTATATAGGCAGACCTTCAGCTCACGGAGTATTTCTATTTCCGTTTCACGGTTTTCAACATAGGTCTCCGCAGGCTCAGTGCTTTCAGCCCTTGAGGGCGTGGGTGCGGACTCTGAGGTCCCCTTCGGCGAATTCAGGAAATATATTGCAACCGCAGAGCACAAGGAAATCAGGATTGCGGCAATCAGCGCTATTACCGTTGCCCTTTTCAGCTTATTCCTCATTTTATGATTGTTTTGAAGCTTTGATTACTTCACTTCGAAGTCATAGGTGTTGCTGAGGGAATAATCAAAGTCTGCGGGGAGAGTCTCTCCATATTCGCCGGTATAGAGCACGGTAATTGTGTGGCCGCCAGCGGACAGGGTGCGGATGAATGCGTCCTTGAGGATTGTTATGCCGTTATAGCAGGTATAGTCATTTACGCTGAGAAGCTTGCCGTCCACATATATCCAGATATTACGGCTTGTGCCGGCATTGCCGGTTGGAACTGATACTTCACTCGGTGTGGGCGTGGGGGTTGGAGTTGGGTCAGCAAACTTCAGCTCATATATATTTGTTGTTCCGACTTGGGATGTGTAGACGTCCGATGGGAGGGTGAGCAGCAAAACGGGGCGTGCATAGGCGGCACCGTCCACATCGCATCCTTCACCGTCGTACTGAACGAAACCTCCAAGACCAATTCCAATTGCGGAATAGTCTTCTACGTTTACAATGACTTGCGGCGCCATATCGTCTCCCAAATATTTTTCGCCGGGTGAGGCAAGCCAGTACTGGCTCTCGTATTTTGAATCACCGGTAAAAGTTAAATATCTTTGAAGTTCAGTATAGTTTTCGTCTTCTTTATGTTCAGCCTTATATGTATCAAGATCAGCGAAATTGCAAAGAATCATAGCTTCCAGAGTCGTCAGCGGTCTGATAACATCAATTGCATCGCAGCCGCGTATTCCATCACATAGCTCATTTTTATTATATTCCCTACCACCTTCAAGGGTCATTTTGGTCAGCAGGCTTATATACTTCTCATACAACGAATCATCTGATAAATTGGACTTGTACACATCTTCTATTTCCTGCAGGACCACCTCATCCATAAAGTGATCAAGAAGACTGTCAGCATACTTATTGGAAACATAGTCAAATTTAGTCATATATTCGTATTGATTCCACTGCTTCTTGGACTGATCTTGAGCGGCGCCTGTATAAACTCCATCCAGCAGAAGCATCATCTCTCCTGCTCCTGCCCCTATTCCATCGCCGTTAAAGCCTATTACATCCCAAATTTGGTCGAGATAGACGATTTTGATTACGCTTGATCTGTCAGCTATATTCCATTCTTTGCCAATTACATTCGTCCATTTATCTCCATTATAAGACACGGTCGTCGTGAAGCTGTTGGCGATTGCCTGGAAGCCTGCATCGGAAGAATAGTCCGCGTCGAACACATCAACGCTGATTACGCCAGAGTTAACGAGGTTAATGAGCAGTTCCTCTGCCGAGGCAAAGGGCTTGTATGTGTGAATAACATAGTCCCCGTCTATCTTTTCGGCAGTGAAGAGCTCGTCATTGGAGCTTTCGATGGACGTTACATCGTCAATTTCAATTCCGAGACCAAGCTCAGAGTTGAGAACAGAGAAGTAAACATCACTGCCGCCGACTATAGTAATTTCGCTGCCGTCTTCGGGATTGACGAATTCGACAGTATAGAGTGAAGCGCTTGACGTGGCCGTGGAATTGGAGGACGTTGTGTCGTCCCCGTCATCGGTCTCTTCAGCAGTTTCATCTTCCGTCTCAGACGGTTCTTCCGTGGGATCTTCTTCAGTGGAAACAGCCGTGTCGGTTACGTCAGAGCTATTTTCTGTTTCGCTCGGGGAAGCTTCGTCTTCCACCGCAGGGGTCTGCTCCGCCGTGGTTTCTTCCTGCTGCGCTTCAGTGGGCGCTGTGTCAGCTGCGGGCGTTAATTCCGCCGCTGCTTCCGTTGTTCCCGCCGGCTCTGCCGCAGGGGCTGATTCAGCTGCCGGGGCTGACTCAGTCACAGGGGCAGGCTCCGCCACATCCTCAGCGAAGGCCATTGGCAACAGGCTGAAGGAAAAGATAAGCGTCAGGATAAGAGCTGTTATTAGCTTCTTATTTTTCCTCATTTCGTCTCCTTTACTAATAATTATTTACCGGGTAATGCGGGGTTGCGGCAAGGTCAAAGCCTTGTACCATATCTGCCGCTAAAAACACTACCCATAGTATGATTTATATTACCATGCCACGAATAAAAAGTAAATGATTTATCGATACGATTTTTATATGATTAATACATTTTTTCTTTATACCACCACCGCGCAAAAAGCAACCCGAAGGAAATCCTCCGGGTTGCTTTTTTGGTTTGTTCAATTTATTTTCCTCTAATCTGTGAGTTGGAATGTCAATCGGAATATGAAATTTACTTCATAACTCCTAATTCCTAACTCCTAATTAGAGGCGAAGCCGTTTTACTTTCTTGGGTTCTTGATTGCTGCCTGGGCTGCTGCGAGGCGTGCGATGGGAACACGGAACGGGCTGCAGGAGACATAGTCAAGGCCGGTCTTGTGGAAGAACTCGACGGATGAAGGATCACCGCCGTGCTCGCCGCAAACGCCAAGGTGAATGTCAGGACGTGTTGCGCGGCCCTTCTGGCAAGCCATTGCTACCAGCTGGCCTACGCCGACCTGGTCAACCTTTGCGAACGGGTCGTTCTCATAGATCTTCTTGTCATAGTAAGCGCCGAGGAACTTGCCAGCGTCGTCACGGCTGAAGCCGAAGGTCATCTGGGTAAGGTCGTTGGTGCCGAAGGAGAAGAACTCAGCCTCGGTGGCCATTGCGTCAGCTGTGAGGGCGGCGCGAGGAATCTCGATCATGGTGCCGACCAGGTACTTGAGTTCCTTGCCGGACTGAGCGATGATTTCATCGGCTGTCTTTACGACGACGTCTTTAACATACTTGAGTTCCTTAACCTCGCCGGTAAGCGGGATCATGATTTCGGGAACTACTGTATATTCGCCGGCGTGGCGTGCGTTAACGGCAAGAGCTGCCTTGATAACGGCACGGGTCTGCATCTCGGCGATTTCAGGATAGGTTACTGCCAGACGGCAACCACGGTGACCCATCATCGGGTTGAACTCGTGGAGAGAAGCGATTATGTTCTTGATCTGCTCAACGGACTTGCCCTGTGCGTTAGCCAGAAGCTCAATGTCCTCTTCCTCAGTGGGAACGAACTCGTGGAGAGGAGGATCAAGGAAGCGGATTGTTACCGGGCGGCCCTGCATTGCCTCATAGATGCCCTCGAAGTCGCTCTGCTGCATAGGCTCGATCTTTGCAAGAGCTGCAACGCGCTCTTCAAGAGTATCGGAGCAGATCATCTCGCGGAAGGCGGCGATACGGTCAGGATCGAAGAACATGTGCTCGGTACGGGTAAGGCCGATGCCCTGTGCGCCCAGCTCAACCGCCTTGGCGGCATCCTTGGGTGTGTCGGCATTGGTGCGAACCTTCAGCTGGCGATACTTGTCCGCCCAGCCCATGATGCGGCCGAACTCGCCGGCGATCTGAGCGTCAACAGTGGGGATAAGGCCATCATAGATGTTGCCGGTTGTGCCATCGATGGAGATGCAGTCACCCTCGTGGAAGGTCTTGCCTGCCAGCTCGAACTGCTTGTTCTCTTCGTCCATCTTAATGTCGCCGCAGCCGGAGACGCAGCACTCGCCCATACCACGGGCAACAACAGCTGCATGGCTGGTCATACCGCCGCGAACCGTCAGGATGCCTTCAGCGGCCTTCATGCCGGTGATGTCCTCAGGAGAGGTCTCGAGACGGACAAGAACAACCTTCTTCTTTGCCTTCTTGGCTGCGATTGCATCGTCAGCGGTGAAGACGATCTGGCCACAAGCTGCTCCGGGAGAAGCGCCAAGGCCCTTGCCGATCGGTGTTGCTGCCTTGAGGGCGGCTGTGTCGAACTGGGGGTGAAGAAGAGTATCGAGGTTACGCGGGTCTATCATGAGAACGGCCTGCTTCTCGTCGATCATGCCCTCGTCAACGAGGTCGCATGCGATCTTGAGAGCTGCCTGAGCTG
>R03__coassemble_1677_pt1 | contig 9970 bp, 14 predicted proteins | sample R03__metabat2_high_PE_056 | metagenome-assembled genome bin R03
ACAAGGAAAAGGAGATATTAACATGCCAAGAAACCAGTTTCAGCGAATGATATTTGCCCTGCTCACGGTCATCATTACCGTACACGGCTATATATTCTACAGTCTATATGTAATTAACGGCAGCACACTTATGAATGTTACCGGTCAGTCAAGCGTGCTTAAGGCAATCAATGCCCAGGGCGGTGTTTATATGTTTGGGAATATGCTCCCCATATGGGCCGTTGTCCTGGTCGAATTCTGCTGCGCCTATCTGCTTGAGGTCCTTATGGGCAGCCCCATGTCCTTCAAGCTCGCCTGCAGAGTGTTCGACCCCCGTAAGAATCACCCGATGATTTTTGAAAGCGCCATCATCTGCGCAACAGTCGGCATTATGTGCCCCGCAATGAGTTTCCTCGCCGCATGGTTCTATTATCCGTATTATTCCGGCTTTAACCTGCTCACGTTGCTTGCCAACTGGATAAAGCTGGTCTGCTTAAACTTTCCCTTTGCCTACTTCACCCAGCTTTTCTTCATTCAGCCACTGGTCCGCGTCCTCTTCAAGGCAATATTTGCCAAGGATATAAAGGCCCGTGAGCAGAGTCAGGCTGATGCTGAAGCTCGCGGCGAAAAGCTCAGACCTGCGGACGAAATGGATGCCATTGCAGATATCTGGAAGCGCATAAACGAGCTGGATGCGGACATTGGTCACGAACACCGCAAGCGCAAGGAGCTTGAGCGCAAGATAACCTCAGATTAATTGCTTCAGAGCATTGTTCTATGCACCTTGAGCAGCATACAGCGTAAAAAACTTCAACCTCTTCCTCCCGTCGATTCGCAATTGACCAAATTCATCCGGCTGCGAAGTATAATGGGTTCATACAATAAAAAGGAGATAACACAAATGGTAACCTATGAAGAAGCGCTGAAAATCGCTCTGAGCAAAAGACCTGACATAAACACCTGCCAGGAATATGACAAGGGCTATTGGTTCTTTGACAAATACTACGATGGTGAAGGGGACAGCTTCATCGTCGTAACCAAGGACACCGGCGAGACAATGAATTTCGTGTCCTTCATTCACAAATATCACCCGAACCCGAAGTTCAAAAAGAGAGAGAAGTTAGAGTGATTGTTCCGCGTTGCACGTTCTCGCCCTGTGCCTTCATTCCGCATTCCGCATTCCTAATTACCCGAACCACTAACCCTTAATCATCACGCTCTGTGGCCAAGCACCCACTCCAGCAGCTCCTCATAACTCATGGACCCGTCAGCAACAGACATTCCCACGGTTACCAGCTCCTCGTTGGTGCACTCAATTCTAATCCCATTTACCTCCAGGAATGTCAGCATAACATACATTCCTATTCTTTTGTTTCCGTCCACAAAGGCATGATTGGAAACGAGCGTGTAGCCCAGTCTTGCGCCCTTTTCCTCCTTGGTAGGATAGAATTCCACCCCGCCAAAGCCGGAAAAGGCGTTTTCCAGCGCAGACTCAAGCAACGCCTCATCCCTTACGCCTATGCTTCCTCCGGTTTCCTCTGCAATCAGCTTGTGCAGAAGCAGAACCTTTTCTTTTGAAAACTTAATCATTTCGCCAGCTCCAGAAACGCCGGTTTATACTTCTTTAGTATCCTGGCGGCGACGAAGTCAATTTTTTCATCGTCACTCATTTCAATAATCGGGGATTGCTCAATATCAACAAGCAAAAATTTCGGCTTGCTGCCCTTAAATATAACTGCCTGCCCGGACCGCTCAGCTATTTTAACGGCCTTGGAGAAGTTCTGGTTTGTTTCGGAAATCGAAATGATATTATTGGAATTAATCAGCAATTCACTCACCTCTACACATATTATATACAAAAATTAGCTAATATTCAAGCTATTAATGAACGAAGAGCGATGAGTGATGAATCCCGTTACGCGTTACGCGTTTCGCGTTTCACGTTGCACGTTCTCGCCCTGCACCTGCTTTCTTAGCCTATCTGAGTAAATTTAACATACAGCGGGAACAACTTCAATGGTATTTCCGTTGACAAGATTTTTGAAATATGGGATTATAAAGGCAGACATAAACCGGAACAGGAGAAACACCATGTCAAGGGAAACAAACATAGCAGTATTCGAAGATACAGAGCGCTTCTGCGGAACCAACAGCAGTATTATAAAAAGAATAGAAGACGCAAGAGCAGGGCAGACTATCTACCCGGAAAACGGGACAGTACAGGGCGTATCATTGGACAGATATGCGGAGGAAGCGAACGTGCTTGTATCTGGCAAACGTACTTTCGAGGCAGCCTCAGCATATAAAGACCTGAATGTCGCTGTGCTCAACTTCGCCTCGGCTACGCATCCGGGCGGAGGCGTGGTGAACGGCTCAAACGCGCAGGAGGAATGCCTCTGCCGGTGCTCCGACCTGTATTTCTGTCTTAACACCCGGCCAATGTGGGACGGCTTCTACAACCCTCACCGTGCGGAACGCAATCCGCTTCATAATGACGATATTATCTATACACCGGGCATAACTGTTTTCAAAACCGATACGGCCATTCCTGAAATCATGCCTGCGAGAATGTGGTACGATGTTAACGTCATAACCTGCGCGGCACCAAACCTTAAAAGCAATCCCCAAAAGAAGGACGAGCCATACCCCATAAGCGATAAAGACCTGTATGACCTGCACGTGAAGCGCTTTAAACGGATTCTGGAAGTGGTATCCGCAGAGGGCAATGAGGCGGTTATCCTCGGAGCCTTTGGCTGCGGAGCGTTCAGAAACGACCCGAAGGTTGTTGCCGAAGCCGCGTATACAGCCACACGGGAATTCCTGCACGCGTTCCGAACAATCGAGTTTGCGGTATACTGCAGGCGGGGCGCGGAAAATGAAAACTATAACGCCTTTTCGAAGGTATTCCAAAAAGCGCAGGCAAAGAAGGACATTTTATGAAAAAGGCGTATATATTTCCCGGCATCGGCTACAGCTGTGACAGGTCGCTGCTGTATTTTTCCGGAAGGCTTGCATCGGAATGTGGATATGAAATAAAGAAAATAGCCTATACCGGGTTTGAGCAGGGAATAAAGGGTGACAAAGAAAAGATGGAAAGGGCATTCAAGCTCGCGCTGTCCCAAACTGAGGAAACGCTGCGGGATGAACGCTTTGAAGACGCAGACGAACTGCTTTTCATATCCAAAAGCATAGGAACGGTTGTTGCCGCGGCGTTTGAAAGAAGCCACGGACTGAGCGGGCGCAATATTTATTTCACGCCTCTTGCTGAAACATTTAATTTTGCCCGGCGCGGCAGCGGCATCGCGTTTCATGGAACCTCTGACCCGTGGGCGGATACCGGAATCATAAAAGCCGCCTGCTCGGAGCTGGATATTCCACTGTATATAACGGAAAATGCCAACCACTCTCTGGAAACAGGCAATGCAGTTGATGACATCGCCAATCTTCAGAGCGCCATGCGGACGGTAAACGATTACATCCGGCAGATATAGCGGCGGGGAAAACGAGATATCAGCTCTGATAATATCCACGTGAAGAAAGGAATTATACAGCCTTGAATTCGATTAAGTGCCAATTTCGCGGTTAATGACTGCAAAATTGGCACTTACTTTGTGCGCTATATTGACAAAAAAGGCATTTAACTGTAAAATTGCATATAAAGAATCTGCAAACAAGCGTGCACTGCAGGAGGCGCATCCATGGAAAGAACAATTATAAAAGAACTTTATGCGTGGAAGAACAGGACGGAAAGACAACCTTTGATCCTGAAGGGAGCGAGACAGTGCGGGAAAACATATATCCTGAAGAAATTCGGTGATGAGTATTACAGGCATACAGCGTATTTTAACTTTGAGGAAACATCTGCACTGGCCGGAATATTTGAAAAGGATTTTGATACAAAGAGGATTATCTTTGAGCTTAGTCTGCAGTTGGGCAGAAGCATTACGCCGGAAGATACACTTGTTGTTTTTGATGAAATTCAGATATGCGGACGCGCGGTTACAGCCCTGAAATACTTTTCTGAAAACGCTCCGGAATACAATATTGTCTGCGCAGGTTCACTGCTGGGAATTTCTCTGCAGCCGGGCATATCGTTCCCGGTCGGCAAAGTCGAGTTTCTGGATATGTATCCAATGAGTTTTACGGAGTTCGCCACCGCCCGCGGAGAAATCGCACTGGCTGAATTTCTGCAGGGGATTAACAGAAGCAGTGAGCTGCCCGCGGTCGCCAGCGGAAAGGCGGAAACTCTTCTTAACGAGTATTACATCGTTGGAGGAATGCCTGCTGCTGTTAAGAAGTGGTGTGAAACGATGAATCTGGACGAGGTTGAATCGGTTCAGAGAAACATTCTGCAAAGCTATGAAATGGACTTTGCGAAGCACGCGCCTATTGAGCAGTTTACAAAGCTTACGGCAATATGGCGCTCAATACCGGTTCAGCTTGCAAAGGAAAACAAGAAATTCATATTCAGCCAGGTAAAAAAAGGATGGCGGGCCAAGGATCTGGAGGACGCACTGGAATGGCTTATAGACGCAGGCCTGATTTATAAGGTCAGAAGAATAGAAAAGCCGGCATTCCCGCTTTCATCATATGCCGATGACACGGCATTTAAAATTTATATGTGCGATGTGGGATTGCTGAGGTGCCTTTCCGGACTTCCTTACAGCGCAATGGCGGGGAACTTCGAATTATACAGCGAGTTCAAAGGCGCAATGGCGGAAAATTACGTGCTGTGCGAGTTCCTTAAAGCAGGACAGAAGGAAGCGTTTTTCTGGACATCCGGAAACAGCGCGGAAGTGGATTTTGTAATTCAGGAAGATAATATGATAATCCCGGTTGAGGTAAAAGCATCTCAGAACGTTAGGGCGAGGTCACTGGCTGAATACAGAAAAAAGTATAAACCTGAGCTGGCAATGAAAATATCCGGGGTAGATAAAATTAACGGGAAGGAAGTTTTGAATTTTCCGTTATATGCTGCGGGAGAAGCAAGAAGGCTGTGCTGCCAAAGCACGGCAGAAAATGCAAGGCATCTTTCCCTGACTGAGGAAAGGAAAGATCCTGTATGAGCGTATTATATAGCAGAAAACAAAATGAAAGAGGACAGGACATATGAAAAGAAAAATTTGCATTGTTATATCTCTTCTGCTGATTGCGGCACTGGTACTGAGCGCGTGCGGGAAGAAATCCAAAGACCCGCAGACCGGCACCATTGAACTTGCCGGCAACCCGACTACCGGCTATGAATGGTACGCGTTCCAGAACTCCGACCTTTTCGATATAACCAATGAATATACTCCGGACAGCTCAGACCCGAATATAACAGGTGCCGGCGGTACATACACATTCACGCTCACTCCCCTTAAAGCCGGCGAGTGCGAAGTGTCTTTTGTATATATGAGATCATGGGAGGCTGTGGAGCTTGCGGACACATCATATACCTTCTATATAACAGTCACATCAGATATGCAGATAGAAGTTACCGGAATGCAGGGCGGTGCCGAAGGTGACGCGGATACTCTGCCGCAGATTCCGGAGATAATAGTCAAATAAAGCCGACTGCGTCATGGACATTGTTGGGTACAGTTTAATCTCCTAACTCCTACCTCACTTCGCTCTGCGCCTTGATTTTTTACCATTTCGCCTATATAATATATTCAAAGATTGGAAACGCATTTGAAGGAGGTGGGCATAAATGAGCAGCAAAGAAATGTGCATGAACTTGATAGACAGTGTTCCGGAGTATAAAATAGGCTATGTTCTTGCTTATCTGCAGGGAATAATTGCTGATGAAGAAGCCGATGATGCCTACTGCGAATCACTTCTGCAGGATTACCTTTCAGACTCAGACAACGATGAGTCCTATTCTTTGGAAGAATGCAAGCAGTCCTGGGGCATGGCATGAAGTATCAGATCGTTATTCAAAAGCCTGCGAAGAAGTTCCTTGATAAGCTCCCATACGAAGAGAGGGCACGAATAGTTGCAGCGATTGAGCTTCTTCCAAATGGCACGGACATTAAGCCCATGAAAGGACATCCGGGGATATACAGACTTAGGGTAGGAACATACCGCGTGATTTATACTGTCGATAACGGAAGATTTATTGTCTATGTTATCAATGCGGGCAACCGTGGAGATGTTTACAAGTAATATCCTAAAATAAAATGCAGCATGAGAACGCCTCATGCTGCATTTTTCTTATACCTGCTCCCTTCAGGGAACACCCTCCGTGATAATATATAACCGTAAACAGAAAACACCTTCCCCGAAAGAGGAAAAATATAAAAATATTTTTCACCGTCGAATTTGAATCGACCCGGACACAAATATCATATGCTATGATGCAGACAACAGGGGAGAACAGAAACCGGCCCGGTGAAGGCGACAGATACAGGACTGAAGGAAAAGAATAATTTTACGGGAGGCTAATAAAATGGAAAGAACAATCAGAGTAACGGGAAAAGGCAAGATTTCGGTAAAGCCGGACACCATCCGCCTGCTTATTACGCAGCAGAGCGTTGAGCCGACATACGAAGGGGCTGTAAGAGAATCCGCGGTCAGGAAGAACGAACTGACGGAAGCTTTCGGCACGCTCGGCTTCAGGAAGGAAGACCTGAAGACGCTGTACTTTAATGTTAACACGGAGTATGAGAGCTATCAGGAAAGGGACAAGAGCTGGAGGAAACGTCTCGTCGGATACGAGTACACGCACCGTATGAAGATTGAGTTCCCGGCGGACAATGAGATGCTCGGGCGTGTTCTGCTGAAGATTTCTCGCTGCCCTGGAGAGCCGGAGTTCTCAATCGAGTACACTATCGCCGACCAGGAGGCAGCGAAGAACGAGCTCCTTGGCAAGGCGGTAACCGATGCGAAGGCCAAAGCGGAAGTTCTGACAAAGGCAGCCGGTGTTACGCTGCAGGACATCCAGCTTATAGACTACTCTTGGGGCGAGGTGGAGTTCGTATCACGTCCGATTAACAAGATGATGATGGATGCTGATTGCTGCCTGCCTGATGAGGACGGCATCGATATCGACATAGAGGCGGACGATATAGACATTACGGATACCGTTACGGTCGTATGGGGCATCGTCTGAGCATACTGCACAATTTCGACGGCCGTATTTTGTGGATAATGACGGGGGGAATATAGCCTGCTGATAAACATGCCATTCTTTTCGAGCGCGACCTGCGTGTAAACGGTATTCCACCAGACAGCATCGGAGCTATACAGGCGCTCGGCATGTTCATGGACAAAGGACTTATGAACCAGACGTCAAAATATAACGGAGACCTTGACAGCCTGAATCTCAACTAATATCAACAACACAAGAAATAAATCAAAACTATTTACAATAAATCATTGATGTGATATATTAGAAACAGGAGATGATTTATTGTGAAAAAAACAGAACAGACTTTGCGTTATCTGCAGGAATACTTCGGAGACGGTGTGAAGATCAATAAATGGCAGCAGGAGGCTGAGAAAAAACTCAGCCTCTCGCTCGTGTCTTCCTTTGACTATTACAGTCTGCGGCTTTTGGGGACTGGCGCGCTTCTTCTGTACCCAAGAGCAAAGGAAAATATTAGCACTTATATAGATAAACTGCGCCTGGTGGAGCAAAAAACCGGTATACCGGCTGTTCTGGCAGTAGGCGAACCTTCTGCCTATGTGGTTAAAAAGCTGTTGGCAGAGAAAACTGCCTTCATTTCCGCAGATAAGCAAATGAGCATCCCATTCCTGGCGCTTCGCTTAAAGAACTGCGGGAACAAGGATAAAATTATTGCAGACAAAAAAAGCAAATTTACTCCGATTGAGCAGCTCGTCTTTCTGTTTTGCCTGTATTCGGAGGACAACAAATTTGAAATATGTCAGATGACGCAGGAATTGGGAATCTCTCAGGCTTCTGCTGCCAGAGCAATGGAAAGACTTCGGCACGAAAACCTTGTTGACAGCGTCAGCGCAGGAAAAACAGGAAGAAAGAAATTCTTCTCGATTGAAGATAAGAAGACATATTTCCAAATCGGCCGGGAATTCCTGGCAGACCAGGTAAAGGAGACTGTATATGTGAGCACACTGCCTGACAAGACCGATATGAAAAAGACCGGTCTGACAGCCCTGAGCGAGCTTACAATGCTTGCAGACCAGGGGCAGCGGCATTATGCGGTGTATATGAAGTCGGCACCGGAGTTCCCGGATTCTGCATTTAACCGGGAGCGGGAGGGTGACGGAACATTTTATAAAATTGATTTGCTCCGCTATGATCCCAATTTGTTGGCAGACGGCGGCTATACAGACCCCATTACAATGATAATGGCTGTTAATGAATCCGACGAGAGAATCGAGATGGAAAAAGACAGACTGCTGGAGGGCTTTGAATGGTACACGGCATAGAACTTTTCAGAGAAAAATTTAAAGAATATACAGGGAAATATGTTTTTATCGGCGGAACGGCATGCGATATTATCCTCGGAAACTCAGGTGCGCAGTTCAGAGCGACAAAGGATCTGGACATTGTCCTTATCATTGAGGCTGTTGACGGGGAGTTCATAAGCAAATTTCTTGAGTTTGTAAATGAAGCGGAATATGAGCATATAAACAAAGGAACGGGAAAAAATCAGTTTTACAGATTCTCAAAGCCCGGTAACCGGCAGTATCCGGCAATGATTGAACTCTTCTCGGCACGGCCGGAATGGCTTAAAACCATCGATACGAGGTTGTCTCCCATTGCGGTAGACGACAGCGAGGAAAGCCTATCTGCGATATTGCTCAACGATGAGTATTACAATTTCCTCAAGGATGGAGCATACGTAGTTGACGGACTGTCGGTTCTGTCTCTGGAATATATTATCCCGTTTAAAATGAAAGCATGGCTCGATTTGTCAGAAAGAAAAGAAAACGGGGAACAGATTGACTCTAGGAATATCAGTAAACACAGAAATGATGTGCTGAGACTTGCGGCCAATCTCGATCCGGGAAAACGGGTGAATTTACCGGAGGAAATAAAACGTGATGTGCTGCTGTATCTCGGGAATGCATCAACGCTCAACGGCGACTTGAAGGCATTGGGATATCCCAGGGTAACATATAAGGATATAATCAAAAGAATCATCGACTGCTATGGGCTTGACAGCCTCGACCTGGAATAATACAGAATAGCCCGTTTCAGGGCGGAAAATGAGAGAATAAGATGGAAATTGAGGAATTGAATAATCGGCGGCTAACCCCGCCCAAATCATAGATTATGAACGGGGAATGCTCCGCTGACTATTCAAACTCAGCGGAAGCTTGACGTCATAGTGCCGGATTATATCAGCCGGATTTCCATAGATTCAGGACAGTAATAAATTATTTGCAGAAAGGAGAATGTAAATGGGACTTTTTGACCCGATAGACTGGAACGGCAACGGCAAATATGATGCCGGAGACAGCTTCATCGACTACATGATTTTTAATGAAGTGACCAAAGAGACAGAAAGCCAGATGAACGGAGATTCCTGGGATGATGACGATTCCGACTCGGATAGCAGCAAAAGCGGCAATCCCTGGGATTGAGATTAAAACAGGGAAAAACATAAAAATGGCAGCATTGGGATACCTATTTTGAACAAGAAGCTGCGATTCCGATTGGGACTCCACAGAAGGAACATAAATTTGATCTTGCCAATTCCGACAGATCAATTGTGGCTGAATGTAAATGCTATACATGGACGGATTCGGGGAATGTCCCGAGTGCAAAACTTATGGGGCTGGATGAGGCTGTATTCTATTTCGGATTTCTACCTACCGTAACGATAAAACTACTTTGCATGAAGAAAGCTGTTTATAAGAATAGAACAGAGACATTAGCTGAGTATTATGTTCGGATACATGGTCATCTGCTCGGAGATATTTCCGTGATAGAGGTGGCAGACGATGGAAGCATGAATCATCGACGGCCGCAATATCTGGAAATTTTGTTTGAATAAAAAAGAGCCTGCCATCGCGGCAGACT
>R03__coassemble_1736_pt1 | contig 9678 bp, 8 predicted proteins | sample R03__metabat2_high_PE_056 | metagenome-assembled genome bin R03
AGTATTTATTCTTTTATTTGCCAAAGCCTGTAAAAGCCTGCAGTTTTTTATATTCAGCAATGCTTTATTATAGTCGATTCTCAGACATTCCGCAATTCTAATAAGAGACAACGCCCACAGCACCGCTGCCGGGAACTGCGTTCTCGTCTCGCTGGCAGCGATTGTCGGTGAAAATCCCATTATCATAAGTGTCCCAAAGCCACCGAGCAGCAGTAGAGGCGTAATATAGTCAGGAGATTTTTCGTCTCCCATATCTGAAACGCTCAGTATTGACACCATTATAAACATTATGAGTCCAATAAATGATGTTATAAGTATTATTGGCTCAGCAAATGAGAGCTTAATCGTATATCCGTGGTAGGTGAATAGTTTCATCAAGCCGTTCTGAGCGGTAATGAAATTCTCCTTTTGAAGAGTCCACTTGAAGGCGTTGAGTAAATAATAAGCTAATATGCTCAACGCCATAATCTTGATATAATTTCTCTGTTTTCTTCTGATAACTATCGCTGTCTCAGCTACAGCAATCAGGAGTATGACATATGCGCCCTCAGTACTCACATAATTAAGTGCAAAGCTTATTCCATGAATCAGTTTATCATATATCGAGTATGAAGCAAACGCCGGCTGCCATGCAATAGTTTCTTCTATGCTACGAACACTATTACCTGGAAGCACAATGACGAAGAAGCATGTCGCCACAACGCTGAGAGCAGCAATTGCACAATCATCCGGATTTAATCTGTGATATTTTACCAAGTTAATAATTACTAGAAGTGCCGAGAAAACCATTGCAAATGCTGCCAATTGCTCAAAGCCCGAAACATATATGCAGCCGGCATATGCGAATATATACTCCGCCGTACTGGTTTCTTCACCGCGATATGTGTGCAGCAGTGGTCTTATCTGCAGCATAACCGCCACAAGCCCCCAAAGGTAAAGCACTGAGGCGCATTTCCAAAACATTGCTCTTTGGCAGACATCATTCGGAATAAATAAAAGCATAACAACGGCAACAACAGGAATCATTTTTCCGTTTTGAATTCCCGTCGTCAGTTCCTGCAGAAAAAGTACAATCAGTGCAACATACATTGCAGCATTGATTATTATAAAAACAGCATTGGGCAATTGAAGAAGCAGAACAAGTAGTCCATGGGGTATAAGCCTTCCGCCCCAGTTAATACCGTACCATACGGCCCATCCGATAATGCTACCATAATCATCAATTCCACGCGCAAATATCAGGTCATCATCAAGGCTTGTAACAGTGCTGTTAAGTATAAGCATTGTTACAAACGTAATTGCAAAATACGTAACAGCCGGCAGTGTTCTTTTGTTTTTAATTCTCTCTTTTGTCATATTACTGCAAATAATATAAGATGCTCTCGCCGTCAGGCGTCCGTCTGACTATTCGAAGCTGACTCTCATCATCTACATATTTTGATGGTACTACCGTCTTAAAACTGCAGCTGTTATCATTGGCATCTGTAATTTCCGTATCAAATTCATATACCTTTTCCCCGTTAACGCTCGCAACTGAGATGTTAAAATATTTACCGGAAAAGTCTCTGTCTGCACCATAATTATGATATGTATAGTTCGGCCAAAGAGCATTAATTTTCCCGGAGATTGTATATCCGTCATCTGCTACGTAAATTTCAGTTTCACAGCTGATTTCGCCGGCATCGCCCTGCAAATAATCATTTATTTTGCACGCCGCCGGCATGCCCGGAAGAGCTATGAGCGCAATAAACAATGCAACAGCTAACAAAACGCCTGCCGCTGTAGCATAAAGTTGTATTCTGTTTATTCTGTCAACATTCAACCTTAATTACCTTGCCCCGAATCCACATATATCCAGCGGAAATATACTTCCAGATAAATTCAACAAGCAAGCTTGCCGCAATTGAAAGAGCGAGTAAAACTAAATATGCAACGACCGCATTTTTTGAACCATATACCAGCTTCACAAACGGGTAAAAATAATAGCAGAAGAAAGAGTGTGTGAGCCACATATTGGTACTGTTTTTGCCCAAAAATGTCATGGCCTTTTGAAGCATTCCAAGCTGTTCAGTAATAACCCACAGTGAAAATATAATAATCGGAACAAGTATCATATCTACGTTTGAGTTAACAAGCATCCTCATATAAGCCGAGCACAGAGTAGCTGCAACAAAGATTATCAGCTTTTCCGGCTTTCCAAGCTTATCCGTCATAGAATGCCATGACATAAAAATTCCATACTTAGAAAACACAATACCCTCTAAAAAGCACACGGTATACTTATCCTTCAGCATAAAAAAGTTTGAATACCATTCATTGCTCGCAAGCCTGGCAAATGTCTCCGTTTCTGTCAAAAGCGTTGAAACCGTCTCTGTGAGAACAGCCCATATAATAAGAGCGAACAGTTCTCCATAGATATTATCGTTATTTTTGAACAGCCTTATGAATACAAGACCCTCAAATATTGCAATTATATAAGCCTTCAGGAACCACCATTCGCGGTTATAATACGCTCTGTAGCCAACAAGAGTCTGAATGAAATTGTGCGTTTCAAATTTGGAAAACAGGTTGCAGAACTCATTATCGCAATATTGCGGCTGATTGCCGAAAAATATAAATCCAATTGGCAGAAATATAAACAGAACCTTCCAGTATTGTTTATAAAGCTTTACCAACCTTGCCGCAAAATTTCCAACCAGGCTTTTTTCGCCGATATTTACAGACGCAAACAGTCCATAGCCTCCGAGGAACATAAACATCGGCACACATAAAATCCCGGTTTTGCCAATAAATTGTGTCAGCTCAACACCCAAAATATATTTGTTTGTCGCCAGCTCCATTCCATATGGAATTCTATCAGTAAATGTATAAAGATGGTGGGCCAGCATAAACAGGATTGCCCACCCCTTAATCTGCTTTGTGCTTGTTCTGGAAAACATAGCTAATCTCCAATGTTTCTGAAATTATCTTTTTATAAACCTTTTGAAATACGCAAAAATCACTTCAGATTCCGGGAAGAATTTAGATAGCAACAGATACATTGCCAAATATACCAGCTCGCATATAACTCCTCCGGCCAATAGCCTAAGAAGTGTAGCCTGCCCGTTGGCAACAAATGAATAAATAAATCCGGAAATCATAATATTGATAATTACAAAGATAATATATATCAGGTTTTTTAGCAAATATTTACCGTAATATTTTTTGTCTATGCATTTGCTGTAGCACACCAGGCTTCTGCCGATCCAGAATATCATCTGGCTTACGACGGTTCCGATAAGAACGCCGCAGATGCCAATCTTAAGTGCAAGTATTACCGAGAGGATAATATTCGTCAGTGCACCGGCAATATCTATTCTTTTTTCATACAAAAACAGGCCTGAGCCGTAAATAAAATCCAAGCAGTTGCCGTCAACCGTTTCAATATAAAAGTCCATCAGCAGCAGATATACATAGAAAATGCTGAGCAGATAGTCTTCTCCTATCCAAACACGAATAAGGTCCTGAAACAACACCGCGCATGGAATGACAACAGCAGCTGCAACCGCGAATCTTAGATGGTTAACTGTTCTAAAAAACAGGTCGAGGTCCTCAGGATCCTTTCCCTCTGTCAGCAGGTTACCTGTATATGGGCCGAAGGCAACAAGCACCGTGCTGCAAATTGTCTTGAAGCCGCTGGTAAACATCGTGTAGTTACCGGTAAAGCCGACTGTTACCGTGCTTATAAGTGAAGAGATTACCAGGTTATCAGTGCTGGAATATACATACCCCGCCATTCTTGCGAAGAATATATTCTTAACATCGCTGAACAGCGCAGCAAAAAGCTCTCTCGGCGGCTTTGCCCGGTGCAGATACGGGTACCTTTTTTTGCAGAACCTGCTGACGAGTACATTCGCAGAAAATGTCTGCATAATCTGCAGAACAACATACCAGATGAAATTGTGTGTAACAACAACGGCGACGATTCTGAGCAGGCTGAACGTCAGATTTGTTACAATGTCGCACACCTTGGCGTTATATTCATGCTGGTCGGCATAAAGAAGCGTCCGCTTGTGAGCCATGTAATATGAAACGCTTACATTTGCAGCCGTCAAAAGAAAAATTGCGATAACGAATGCGTTTACCTCAACGCCCTTGAATATATACTTCAGGAATGGAAGGCAAATAAGTGCTCCGGCCGCGACAAACAGGGCAATGAAAAGATAGGCTGTTTTAAGAACCTGCAGCAGATTGTTGATTTTCTCCTCGTCCTGCTCTGCAATCGGCTTATAGAGGCTGAAGCACACGGCATTCTGAAAGCCTATGTCCGCCAGCTGGAGAGTCCCCATGACGGAAGCACAAGTTGAACTGATGCCCAGCACCTCAATACCTATATATTTTATCATCAGCGTGCGGGTAATAAAGTTCATCAGATATGCAATTATCTGAGTCGCTCCCCCCGCCGCGCCGTTTAAGAATATCGCTTTTTTATTCTTCATTTAAAGAGTTTATCCTTTGCGTGCAGAGCATACTGTCTGAATATATATTCTCCGGGTCGGCTGTTAGCCAGGAGTTCAAACTGCCGCCTGTCTTCTGCGTTAAATCCTGATTTATCGATCGCTTCCATTAGTTTAGAAATATTAAACTGAGCAATTATTGTCCTGACAGCTTTAATCTTTTCAGCAATGCTGTCCGTTCTATTGTCCCAGATTAACTGGCCCAGGCCATACTTAATAATGAACAGCTTGTAATAAACAAGGCTATCTTGAAGGTCTGCGTTGTTAACTTCATTAAACGTGTTTTCCAGGCATACAAAGAGCTTTTCTGCTCTATCAAAATATGCGCTGTCATATGAGTGTGTCATTGAGTCGTTACTCTGCCTATAATGATATGGCACAAATTCATTGTCAATAACAACGCACTTCGCCTCTGCCAACGCCGGGTATGTTACAGCGGCATCATCCCCGATGCGAACGCAGTCGTCCACTTTCAGCTGGTACTTTTTCAGCAAATCTGTTTTTATTATTCTTGTGCACAGCGATGGCATCAATCCGCATTCATAAAAGTGGCCGGTATACATTGCGGTTTTTTTTAACGATTCAAGCTCAGCGCCTTTATATAGGCCTGATGGAGAACTGTTGACAGTAATCGCCCCTGAATCATTGTTAGTCATATATCCGCACAAGACCATTTCTGCGTCATATTTGTGCGCCTTGAGCAGCAAATGCTCAAGCATATCGCCGTCTATCCAGTCATCGCTATCGATGCTGGCACAATACTTTCCGGTAGCAGCAATCACTCCAGCCTTTCTGGCGCTCACAACGCCGCCGTTGTCTTTATGGATGACACTGACACGACTGTCTTTTTGTGCGTATTCATCGCAGATTTTCCCGCAGGCATCAGGTGAGCCATCGTCAACAAGAATAAGCTCAAAATCTCGATATGTCTGGCCAAGAATGCTGTCTATGCACTGAGCCAAATATTTTTCCGCCCTGTAAACGGGAACTATAACGCTTATTTCCGCCATGCTCCGTCAGCCTCCAGCTGCTTACTGCTTAAGTATCCGGCAGTATAATTCAAAGTTTTTCCTTGCCGCCGCATCCATGGAAAAATTTTCCCTTGCGTATTTCTTAATTTCTTCCGGGTCATATTCACTCAGGTGGTCCTTCATGCGGGTGAGTCCGTCTCTCAGTGCCTGAACGCTGCCCTTTTCAACGACTATTGCCGTTTCTTCAGTAACCAGCGAGTCCGTTCCCCCTGATTTTGTAACAACCATAGGCTTTCCCAGCAGCATTGCCTCCTGGGCGGCAACTCCGGCACTTTCAAAAAGGCTCGCTGAAACGCAAAAGTCCATTTGCTTCACAATAGAGTAAACCTTTTCGCGGCCACACTGCCCATAGAAAACGCACACGTCTCCAATCGCAAGTTTTTCTGCCATTTGCCTGTAATATTCGAGGAATTCCCCGCCGCCGATTATATGCAACGCAAGCTCAGTTCCTTCGTCTCTAAGCTGTTTTACCGCCGGCAGAAGGAATTGCAGTCCCTTAACGTCTTTGCTATAAAGCGAGGCGACAATTGAGCAATTAGTCACGCCGTATATTCTATAGCTGTTCCCGTCAGCTGGCATTGTTTCCGGGTCTGTGGTTCCGTTATATATAAGCTCAAATTCCGTTCCCGGAAAGGTGCTCTCCAGCTCAGACTTCAGATGCGGTGAAACACACGCGTCCGCATCTGCGTGCCGATATGCCCTGGCCATTACTCTTTTCCAAATTTTGCTGTCAATGGGCAGCATCTCAAGCGGCGCATGCTCCGTAATTATTACCGGTACTCCATGTGTTTTCCCATATAACACCGCCATCATGCCCGCTGCGAACACACAGTTTGCATGAATAATATCAGGGGCAAAATCCCTAACAACATTGTCCATTGCGTTGCTGAATGCCCTGTAATTTGTCAGGTAGCTTTTTTTGCCGGTGAAGTCCGTGCTTCTGCTCCTGAACGTAAGCAGTCCGTTTTCTATGCTGCTCATAAAGGAGCACGGCAGTTTCGTGTCAAACGGGAAATACAGTGCCGTTTCGCAGTGCTCCTTCAAGGCCATGGCCAGCTCATGGTGAAATTCTCCGGCGCCGGCCGGTTCCCCGCTAAGGTTATACCAATTGGCGATAATTAAAACTCGCATTGCTAATCTCCGTCGCCGATTTTGATTATGATTCCCCGTCTGTCAAATGCCTCCGCCGTCTTTTTCAGCATTGGTGCCATAATCCGCTCCCAAAGCCAATAGGGTGCAAAGCTTACTGCATATATAACTATTGCCGTCAGCATCGCTGTAATTATAAACATTGGCGTACTTTTAGCGGCCACAGTCTCAAAGTCCATGCGCCCCAAAAGGTACGGGTGAATCAAATAGCATGTAAAAGCCGCCGGTGACAGTTTATTTATAATCGTGCTCTTAAAATCCAGCTTGAGGAAAAGAAGCATCATTGCTCCGGCCTGAATTATAACCAGCGGATTGGAATAATACGAAGCTGTCTTCGGCAAAATTACGCGCCATATTGCGAGCAGCACCACAGAAGTGGCAAACAGTGCCACTGCCTTGCCGGTTTTAATTCTCTCCAACGCGTTTGTACGTCTCAGCCATGCGCCTACCAGCCAGCAGAGAATAAAATTCACGATTGTATACCCGCTGTCGCTCCCGCTCAAACCGATTGGGCTCAGTCCCGCAAAACGACTTCCGAATATCTCTGCAAGAACGTCAACAGCCGTTGCGCACACTGAGAAGATCCCAAAGCACACCAGCATCATAATATTAAAGTCATGATTGTCCGCCTTCTCAATTGTAGCGCTGAGATATGGTGAAATCAGAACAAGAGCGGTATATAAAACAACATAATAGTTAACCGGCAGCAGCATCAAAAGGACCTGTCCGCCCGTAATTGCAGCGAATTCAGCTTTAATAAGCTTAGGCAGAAGATATATTGCTTCCCTGAACACGCTGACCTGCAAAAGCAAAAACAGCACCTTTGCCGGATTAACGCGTTTTTTCCCGAAGGAAAAATAACCGGAAATAATTATAAAAGCATCAACCGCTGAGTTGCACAGCAACTCTCCCACCGTCATAGCCGCAAGGTTTGCCCCGGTAACATAGCGGGAAACGCCGCTGTCTCCGTAATAGTTAAAGTGCAAAATAACGACGGCGCAGCCAAGCAGAATGCGCAATAGCTCAATATTCGATTGGCGCGCTTCGTTTTTTGTCATTAGCTTCCGCCTTTATTATTTAAAGCTGTTAATTCCGTCAATAACATACTGAAGCTGCGCATCTGTCAAGCCATAATACATTGGGATGCTCAGCTCTGTTGCACTGATCTCTTCCGCTATTGGTAGCGTACCTTGCGGCAGCTTAAGATCTTCATAGCATCTTTGCAGGTGCATAGGAATCGGATAATGTCTGTTTGTCGCTATTCCAAGTGCTCCAAGGTGCTCAGCCAGGGCGTCACGCTTTTTCGTTCTGATTGCAAAAATATGCCACACCGGTTCGCAATTGTCAGCTATAGACGGCAGGACTACATTGGGATTTGTAATGTTTTCAAGATAAATCTTCGCAATGCGCCGTCTTTCGGCGTTCATTCTGTCCAGCTCCGGCAGTTTTGCCCGCAGGAACGCTGCCTGCAGCTCATCAAGACGTGAATTGTTTCCCTTGTATATATGGTGATATTTATAATCTGAGCCGTAATTGCTCAGGGCTCTGACTTGTTCGGCAGTAATTTCACTGTCTGTAACAACCGCGCCGGCGTCTCCCAGCGCTCCAAGATTTTTTCCTGGATAAAAGCTGAAGCCCGCGGCATCACCAAAGGTCCCCACACGCTGCCCCTTATATTTTGCGCCGTGGGCCTGGGCGCAATCTTCAATAACAAGCAGTCCGTGCTCCCGGGCAATTGCCATAATGCTTTCCATATCGCAGGGCTGGCCATAAAGATGAACCGGCATAACGGCCTTTGTTCTGGGGGAAAGCTTCTTTTTCAGCTCAGCCGGGTTGAGATTATAGGTCTCAATAAACGGTTCGGCAAACGCCGGTGTTGCACCGGTGTATGTAACAGCCAGTGCCGTCGCTATAAATGTATTTGAGGGAACAATAACCTCGTCCCCTTCGCCTATGCCAAGGGCCTTAAGGGCCAGCATAAGTGCGTCAAGACCGTTGCCTGTTCCGACGCAGTGCGTTGCGCCGCAAAATGCAGCAAATTCCTTCTCGAACTGTGCGTCTTCCTCGCCACCTATATACCAGCTTCGCCCGTAAACGCGCTCAAAGGCATCCCGTATTTTTGCGTCCAGCTCCTGCTCTGTCTTTTCAAAGCTAACAAACGGAACTTCCATAATTTTCTCCGTCATTCCCTAATATATTCAAGGAACTCGCCATAGTCCCTTATGTAATCCGACTCATCATAAAGCTCAGAGGCCAGAACCATTAAAACGGCGTCCGGCGAAAAATCATACATTTCCCGCCACACGACGTTTGAAACATACAGTCCCTCGTCCGGTTTGTCCAGCCTTATCTCCGCGGTCTCGCGGCCATCATCTAGCTTTACGGTGCAACTGCCATGAACACAAATCAGAATCTGCTGCAGTGACTTGTGGGCATGCTTTCCCCGGATAACCCCCGCAACCGTGTCATACATATAATAAACTCGTTTAATATCAAACGGAATATTTTTGTTTTCTTCAAGGGCAATCAGCTGCCCTCTGTAGTCACCGTGGGCGACCAGCTTTATTTTATTTGTCTCCATGGAGCCTTCTCCTTAGCTGAACAGCCAAATTATATGCCGAAACGTCCGGGAACATTACTCTTGAAATCCATTTTTTTCCGCGGTTTTCATTAACATCGTTTGCCATGCAATACATATGATGGCGGATCATTCTTTTGTCGAACCCGGTTATAGAAGCATCATCCAGGCCCGTCTGAAGAAGTCTGAGCATATCAGCCTTCATTTTCGGTGAGATTTTACCTGTGCTTACGCCTCCAAGCCTGTAATACACGCTGATAAGCTCATAGTTGCGATATGGCATTTTGCCTGATGCGAGATATTTTGCAATGAAAGGCGCATCCTCAAGTAGCAAATATGCTTCGTCATATCCGCCCATATCTTCAAACAGCGCTCTTGTATAAGCCCATGCGCAGCCTGACGCGATGTTAAGCACCGTTCCTGA
>R03__coassemble_2147_pt1 | contig 8202 bp, 6 predicted proteins | sample R03__metabat2_high_PE_056 | metagenome-assembled genome bin R03
AAGTCTTTTAAGCAAAAGCAGCACAGCATCCGATTGATGCCGTGCTGCTTTCGATATTTACGTTTCACCATTCCAGACCTTTGTAATCTCGGCGTTGATTTCGCTAAGCGGCATATCTGCCACACCATCCCTGACAGCCTTGGCTCTTATTGCATTGAACGCTGCAAGCGCACCCTCCCTCGAGATTTCCTGTTTACCTTCTGAAATCTCAAAGGGGATTTTTCTCTCCCTCACAACCGCTCTTGCGAATACATTAATGGCCGTGGTCATACTCATGCCAAATACTTCGCACAAATCTTCAAACTGGTTTTTAAGTGCATCGTCCATTCTTACACTGAAAGTAGCCTGAGCCATAATAGCGCCTCCTTATTAGGTTGGTTCTATTTTATCGCATTTAAGTTTCAAAGTCAACCTATCAGGTGCAATTTAGGAAGAGGGCAGAGAACATACCCTGTCTCCTTTTAGCCGAGGTCCAATTCGATTTCATTTTCATGGCCGCCTGTTCCGCTCTGCTCATTGCACTGCAAATTGCAATGGGCAATTCCGAACTTTGGCGCTATTTTAACCCGAACTTTGGCAGTCAGGCTTCCATGCTGTTCAAAATGTAATCCTTCAGATATGGAACAGCGAATTTTACCTCGCCGCGGCGTTCCTGAGTAATTATTCCGGAATCTATAAGCCGTCTTTTATAGCGCTGCACATAATCCGTGCTAACGCCAAGGCGCGTAGATATATCATTGATTTTGGAGCTGTCCTTATCAACCGCCATTGCTTTGATGAAGTTTATGTCAGCATCTGAAAGGGAATTCAATGCCGTTTTGCAGATATCTGTCATAAACTCCTTGCCCGCAGCGTTTATTGCTTTATTCAGGCAATCAGCATTTACTGCGCCATCCTCTCCGGCATAGGAAGTTACATAGTATCCAATCAGCTGCATCATATATGGCGAACCCATTGACGCTTTAACTGCTTCTTCTATTTCATCATTGTCAACCACAAGGCCGGTCTTACTGAATGCTTCCGTATAATAGGCTCTGATGTCTCCGTCCTTCAACGGTCCAAGTTCAATTTTACCTGCTCTGTTTAAAAAGGTTAGTACATGGTTATTAAGCACCGATGAAACCGCTCCGGGCAAGCCCGCCATTGCAATAGCGAGGTTTCTTCCTTCGCCAACGAGTTCCTGATAAGCTATAATCAGCTCTTGCAGACTTTCACTACTGGCCTGTACCTCGTCTACGAGGATAAGCACACCCTTCCCCTTTGCTTCAAGCGCTCTGCAAAGCTTTGAAAGCTTATATGTAAAGCTTTTTGTCTCCTGCTCGTCCCGGTCAAACTGCAGTCCAACAGTAAAGCCGAGAGCGCCAATGGTTCCTCCTGAGAGCTTCAGATCTGAAGCATTGAGATACTTCTCGCCTTCATCCTGGATTTTTTCAACAATGCGCTCCAGCATTCCTTTTGACGTAACTGTTGGGGAAGCCGTTATAAATCCATTCTCAGCCGCACGCTCAGCAAGCTCGAGCAGCAAAACAGTTTTTCCATAGCCTCTCTGTCCGGTTATGAGTGTTGCACGTTCCTTGCTGCCCACGGGAGAACTAAGCCCCGATATTATTGTGTTGATTTCTTTGCTTCTTCCGACCAGCTCCTTTGGCTTGTTTCCAAACGATGGAATAAAATACGTGTTCGAAATCATATCCTATAGCTCCATTAGCATTTTGTCAGTTTTGTCGGTTTTTGTTTTTTTTGTAAGATTTTGTCGGTTTTGTCTATTTTAATTTTCTCCGGTTGCATTGTCAACATTGAATTTCTCGGTCACAGTACGCGCTGTGCGCAGATTATATCTTCAATAGCTTTTCCATTGCCTCGGCGACGCCGCAATTGTCGTTGGAGGCTGTAATATATTTCGCGGCTCTTCTGCAGCTTTCGGACGCGTTTTCCATTGCGATTCCATATCCCACAGCCGAGAGCATATCCGCGTCGTTGTCATTGTCTCCGAAGGCGGCGGCCTCCGCCGGCGAAATCCCCAGCAGCTCCAGTAGGCTCAGCAGTGCGCTCCCCTTGCCCGAGTCCGCTGAGGAAATTTCCAGCAGCTGGCCTGTTGACGCGGTCATGTAAACATCCGGAATTTTACCTTCTATTCTGCCCCATATTGAGTTTTTCTGCTCCCGGCCACGGGCGATTATGTCCAGTGCGTCAAGGAAGCTTTTGTTTTTCAAAATAAATTCCGCAATTCCGTCAACGGGTATTCTTGTGCTTCTTAAGTATTCAACGCCTCGTGCATCCGTCCCGAAGGAAACCGGGTCAGCCAGAAAAAGCCTGTCGGCATAGGCTTTGCCATTAATAAAGCACTCATATGTGACCCCGTCCTTCTCCGTTTGCCGCATTATTTCTTCAACACTTTCCGGCTTAAGGTGAGTTGACCTTATGCAGCTGTCAGTGGGCAAATGATATACCGCGCAGCCATTGCCGGTTATTGCATACTCAATTCCCGGTATTGCCGCCGTCTCGGCGTGGAGTGCGCATTTCGGCCGTCCACTGGCAATGACAATGGTTATTCCCCTTGCAATTGCCCGCTCTATTGCGGCTCTGTTCCGGAGCGGCAGAGTGCCTGAGCTGTCAAGCAGAGTCCGGTCAAGGTCAAAGGCGATGCATTTAACAGCCGGTCTGTCCGGGTCCGTCATTCGTTCTCCCCTGCGGCGGCTTCGGAGATATGCATATATTCGTCATATGTGCACAGCCTGTCTGTTATTGTTCCGTCCTCGTTTATTTCTATTATTCTGTTTGCAACCGTCTGGGTAAGCTGATGGTCATGGCAGGAGAAGATTATATTATATTTAAACGCCTCAAGCCCGTTGTTAAGCGCCGCGATACTCTCCAGGTCAAGGTGGTTGGTTGGCTGGTCCAGCACCAGGAAGTTTGCGCCGCTGAGCATCATTTTGCTCAGCATACATCTGACCCGCTCTCCGCCGGAAAGAACGTTTACATGCTTATAGACATCATCCCCGGAGAAAAGCATTCTCCCCAGGAAGGTTCTGAGATAGCTTTCCCGCTTATCGTCAGAAAACTGCCTCATCCAGTCTATAAGGTCCAGCTCGCAGCCGTCAAAATATGAGCCGTTGTCCTTTGGGAAATATGCCGGCTCTATTGACGCGCCCCATTTAACAGTGCCTGCGTCCGGCTCAGTGTTGCCCATAAGGATCTCAAACAGCATCGTAACCGCCAGCTCATTTTTGCCGATTATGGCGATTTTATCCTCCTTGCCCACGATGAAGCTAATATTATTGAGTAGCTTAACCCCATCAACAGTTTTGGATATCTCCGTAACGAACAGCCTGTCCTTTCCCGGCTCACGGTTTGCCTTAAAACCCACCCAGGGGTATTTTCTGTTTGAAGCGGGCATTTCCTCAACGGTTATCTTGTCAAGCAGCTTGCGGCGCGATGTTGCCTGCCGCGACTTGGACCTGTTCGCCGCAAAGCGGGCAATAAAGGTCTGCAGCTCAGCAATTTTCTGCTCAGCCTTCTTGTTCTGGTCACGAATAAGCTTCTGCACCAGCTGGCTTGACTCATACCAGAAGTCATAGTTACCAACATACATTTTAATTTTGCCGTAATCTATATCCACTATATGCGTGCATATATTATTGAGGAAATATCTGTCATGGCTGACGACGAGGACCGTTCCCTCATAGTCCATGAGAAAGTTTTCCAGCCAGACAACGCTGTTAAGGTCCAGGTTGTTTGTCGGCTCGTCCAGCAGGACTATGTCAGGGTTCCCGAAAAGCGCCTGGGCCAGCAGAACCTTAACCTTAACGCGAGGGTCAAGCTCTTTCATAAGGCTGCTGTGCAGCTCCGTGCTTACGCCGAGCCCCTGCAGTATTCTGCCCGCGTCAGACTCCGCCTCCCATCCGCCGAGCTCTGCATACTCCTCTTCCAGCTCAGCCGCTCTGATTCCATCTTCATCGGAAAAGTCCGGCTTTTCATATATGGCGTCCTTTTCCCGTCCACAGTCCCAGAGACGTTGGTTGCCCATTATAACCGTGTCAAGCACGACGCAGTCGTCATATATTGTCTGGTTCTGCTTAAGAACAGACATTCTGCACTTGGGGTCAATAAACACGCTGCCTGATGTGGGCTCAAGCTCGCCCGACAGAATTTTTATAAAGGTGGATTTTCCCGCCCCGTTTGCCCCGATTATTCCGTAGCAATTCCCGGGGGTGAACTGAAGATCCGCGCCTGAAAACAGGACCGATGACCCAAACTGCATTGAAAGATTGCTGACAGTTAGCATGATTTCCTCCGCTGAACGATAAATTTTCTAAATTATATATTAGAATATTGTACGTAGTCAAATAATTTTGTTGATTTATGGAATTTATGTGTTAATATAGTTAACATAAATTATTATGCGGTGGTGACTGTTATGGCATTTCATGTTGAAGACAACAAGCTGAAGGTCAGCTTTGAGATCCCTCTGCCTCACAAGCGCGGTTCTGCAGCCGAAAGTACCGGGCTTGCCTCCCCCGCTGACGAGAACGCGGTTGTTGAGGAGATAAGCAAATCCGTCGAGGCAGTCCTTGCCCAGGAGACCGCCGCGAAGGCAGAAGCTTCCGCACCCATGACAGAGTCTGAGGATAATCCGGAGACGGAAGAGGACGCTCTTCTCGGCATGAAGCTCAACACCTCCCCCGTTTTAACCAACGGGTCGCTGGAGGACATTGAAAAAGCCGAGCGCACCAGGCGGACCATAATAATTATTCTCGCTGCGATAGCCGTTGCGGCGGTGGTGATCCTTTCCGTAACGGTAATCCCTATGGTCCGCGAAATTCAGCAATATAACAGCGAATATTCATATGCCGAGCGCCTGCTGAGCGATGAAAAATATGAGCAGGCGGCGGAGGCGTTTATGACCATAAGCGAATATTCCGACTCGCAAACCCGTGCGGAATATGACGTTCCCTATTCAAAGGCAAAGCGGGCAATGGAATATGCCGCAGAGGGCAACCGCAAGGGTCTTTCACTCTTTGGAAAATATCAGAGTGACTATCCGGATGAAAATATCAGCACCATAATATACACTGATGCCATTGAGCTTCTCTCGTCCCTCAACGGATATAAGGACAGTGCTGCCTTAATAATTCAGTGCGAAAATGCGATAGATGATATTCACGCGCAGGAGCTGCTGGATGCATATAACGCCGCGCAGGAAAAGCTTGAATCCCATGATTATCTCAATGCCAGAGACGAGTTCCTCGCCCTGGGTGACTACAGCGACAGTGCGGAAATGGCAACTGAATGCCTATACCGGCGCGATTCCGTTTTGCTCAGCTTCATTCAGTCAGGCATCATGCGCGGAGTAACCGCCAGCATCAGCGACGACGCGTCTGTTAAATCCTCACTCTATATAAATTCCGAGGCCCTTTCAAAAATCGGCTCCGATTCCTTCTCAGCTCTTGCCGATTCAATAGGCTACGAAAACATTGAGATTATATATAACGAATATGACCCGGATTCGGTCTCGATCTGTGACGCCGTAAAGGCTGAGTTTGAAGCGCTTGGCAGCTATAAAGACAGTGCGGACTGTGCCGCTCAGGCTGAGGCCGCCGGCGACTATACCCGTGAGTTCTATTCTCTTCTCTCCTCCGGTCAGCTTCAGGAAGCGCTCATCTGGCTTGACTCATATTCCGACGATATTCCCGACCGGGCAAGCTACGCAGAGTGGATTCGGCTGTATCTGCCGTTCACCGGCTATCACGCCCTCTATCTTGGCGACACGACCCTTCTCCCCCGTGCGGCAGGCGTAAGCGGTTCGTCCGCCGAGGTAAACACAACCGTGACCATATCAGACGACATAGCCTATCTTCACTTTGACTCCTCAGATGGCAGCTGCGGAATTGTTCTCTCATGCCATCTTGGTGAAACAACGTTTATTCTTGAGCCATATGATGAGCAGTATTATTACTATTATTCATACATCAACCAGCCCGGCCATCTGGTTCTCACCTGCTACACGGAGAACGGCTCCTCAATCGGCGCCTGCGAATATGAATAAATGTTTTTAACAGTCTGTTAACTGATTTTCCCCAGCCGTGTTATATACTGATTTAAGCCTTAAATTCTGATTTTGAAATGAGGTATCCGCTTATGAAAAAGCTTTTACCTGTTTTGTTATGTATATCGCTGATTTTCTCTTTGGCCGCTTGCACATCAACCAGCCGGTCAGACAGAGTTTCGTATGTGGCGTCTGAGGATGCAGACGCGGTGGATTTTTCCAACGTTGTAACGGTGGTTTCATCCCCGTCCCCGTCACCGGCAGCTGGGTCTTCATCGTCTAAGTCCTCCGTCAGCTCCACGGAGCAAAGCTCTGACTCTCAGGATACGTCTGCAGCAACGGTTTCGGACGTTACTCCGGCCGCCACAGCCACTCCCGCCCCAACGGCAACTCCCGCTCCCACTGTTGCTCCGACCGCCACCGTTAACACCAATATTGTAACAATAACCAAAAGCCCCACGTCAGAAACGGTAAATCAGGGCGGCAGTGCATCGTTTATCGCCGCTGCAAGCAACTATACGTCTATTGTGTGGATTGCCGTCAGCCCTGACAGCACCGCGTCATACAACATTACCGAGCTGCCGGGAATTTCGGAATTTGACGGACTCGGCGTTCTCGGCCAGGGAACAACCAAGCTGACGCTCGACAATATTCCCTATTCCCTCAACAACTGGCGCATTCAGGCGTACTTTACCAACTCCGCCGGGACACGGTACTATACTAACGGCGCATATCTAACTGTCGTCCAGGGCTATACTCCGTCCGGCGACGCGGAGGCAAACGCATACAGCCTTGCCCAGCTTTGCCACGACGAAATCTATTCCTGCTATAAGGACGTGGGAACCGTCAGCTCAGTTCTTGACTTCAGCTATTATTCCGACTGCGGAAACTTCAATATAACCATAACCAGTGGCTCATATTACATTGTTGGAGAGTTCAAATCCTATCCCGGCACGTCATCATACGCGCCGACATATGTTTCCGTTTACTATTCCGGCGACATGTCCAAGCCCGTCCAGGCACAGTCTCTGCCCATCCCTGGCACAGATAACGCCATGGCCGGCTATAAGGACATCGTCAATTCCTATGTCTGGTAACGGCTGAGTATATGCAGAAAAAAAGCTCAAGGAATTTCATACTTCCCCTGTTTATCACAGGGGTCTTCGCGTGCATGCTGGTGTTTTTCTTCGGCATGCACCCGATTGTTGTTTTGGACAGTGACGACTGGATATATATTTCATATTCCCGTCCTGCCGTCCCTTCGCCCACCTTCTGGAATCCCTCCAAGATTCTCCCCGAACTGCTGATGCCTCTGTGCGGCACGCTAGGCGCGGCGCTGTATCATATGACCGGCTATGGCTACATTGAGTCTATTTCTCTGATGTTTGCAATTGCCCTGTCTGCCTTTATAGCAATCTATACCGCGGAATTTACCCGTCTGATTAAGAGCCGTTACGCTCTGTCTGACGGAGCCTCCGTATTCTTCGGCGCTATATTCCTGGCGCTGCATTTTGCTGTTTTCGCTGTTTCAGATTCAGACAACAAATATATGTTTTGGAGCTATGACGCAAACTGCTATTTTAACTATACAATCCCGGCGCTGCTCAATTGCTCGCTCGTAATGTATTTCATGCGCACCGGACTTCTCACCCGCTTCTTCACCAAGGAAAATATAATTTCAAAGGGAATTCTCGCGGTCATCATATATCTTGCAATATTTTCCAACCTGTTTGACAGTGTTATTCTTGCTGTATACGTCTTCATGCTCTGTCTGCATGATTTAATCGGCACAGTTCGTGCTAAGGAGTCCCCTGCCTCGTTCATAAAAAGAGACCTGGCCGGTATTTTAATACTCGTCCTGTGGGTAATCGCCGCCCTTTTCGATGCCCTTGGCGGCAGAGCCTCCGCTTCAGGCGGACTGTCCGCCGAGACTGTTGGTGAAACGCTCCGTCAGCTTGGCTCAGTCTTCAGCGGCATAAGTGCAATTTTCATAATTGTCTGCGCTCTGTTCATTGCCGGAGCGGTAATATGCTTCTTTACCTCCGGCCGCGATGCAAAGCGGCTTTTGGCCTGGTCGGTGCTTGACGCGGTCTGCGCCATGCTTATAATGGTTTTTCTCGTTCTTCTGTGCAGCATGGTCGGCCCGGCCTATATAA
>R03__coassemble_2622_pt1 | contig 7056 bp, 9 predicted proteins | sample R03__metabat2_high_PE_056 | metagenome-assembled genome bin R03
ACCCCGTAATAACCCGGCACAAAGCAAAACCCAATAAACACCCCACGCGGGCATGCATTGCTGCATGCCCGCGGTTTTTCTGCCTCTTGACATTATACTTCTGTGGTAGTATAATAAACAAAAAACTACTTCTTCGGAAGTATGGAGAAGAGCGATGAGCAAATTGATAATTTTCCACGGATCACCCAATATTGTCAGGCAGCCGGTTTATGGCAAGGGTAAAAAATACAATGATTACGGGCAGGGCTTCTATTGCACAGAGCATATTGAGCTTGCGAAGGAATGGGCCTGCACGGAGGGGGTGGATGGCTACGCAAATCGCTATGAAATCGAGACGGATGATCTTCGCATTCTTAATCTTTCAGACGGGAGCTACACAATTCTGAACTGGCTGGCCATCCTCCTGGAGAACAGGAAGGGCAGACTGTCGAGCCCTGTTGAAAAGAGAGGGAGAGAGTATCTGATTCAAAACTTTCTGCCTGACTACAGGTCTTATGATGCTATAATAGGTTACCGCGCCGATGATTCATATTTTTCCTTTGCCCGGTCTTTTGTTTCGAACACAATTTCTCTAAAACAGCTGGGATATGCGATGAGGCTGGGGAAGCTCGGCGAGCAGTTTGTCCTGAAGTCCCAAAAAGCCTTTGACACAATAATGTTTCTGGACTACACTCTGGCTGACAACAGCGTTTATTATGCAAAACGCAAGGCGAGAGACGACGAGGCCAGAGCGGCATATCTTAAAGAACTTGAAAATGAGGATTTGGACGGCATTTTTATGCGGGACATTATCCGGGAGCAGATGAAGCAGGACGATGAACGCTTACAGTGAAAAATATCTTGACGATGCTATGCATAATTTAGGCGAAGCCTTCGATTACGCAGTGAATAGATGCAGCATTACCGCAGATGAGTTTATGGATTTGTTTGTCGCAAGCGGCTATGCGGATGGATTCGGCAAAGGCAACCCAAGACTTGTGGCGGGACTTTCCGGAACAGAGCTTGTTATGGAGATACTCACCAAAGCCGGACTTGACAAGGATTACCTGGAGCCACAGACGGAAATGGATTTCTCACCGGAGTACTGGTGCGGTTGGGTTTTGGCCTTCTACCAGTGGAAAACCGGACGCACATTCCGGGACATTCACGAAAATATCACTTGCAGGGAGGTGCTGAAGCTTTACTCCACACTCCATGAAGCGGACGAGGAAAAGTTCGCAGATACGGTGAACACCATTATTGAGCGCAGAAATGCTCCGACTAAGCTGCAGCAGCAAAGAAAAAAATGCGGCTATTCACAAAAAGAACTTGCTGAAAAATCCGGAGTTAATCTCAGAACTCTCCAGCAGTATGAGATAAAAGGTAAGGACATTAACAAAGCGTCCGTGCAAACGATAATGGCCCTTTCCAATGTCATCGGATGCCGAATTGAGGATTTGCTGGAATATTCCACGGAAAATGCGGAAATCTAAGAAATCCCCAATAACCCCCACGCGGGCATGTAGCAATGCATGCCCGCTGTTTGCGCTTTAATGGCATCGGTTTCCCGGTTAAAAGATTTCAATAACAGTTGAATTAAGCGGCCGGGTGATGGTATAATAATTAATGTATATGATAATTCTGCCGCAAGGGCAGAGTGCGTCAACAAGGGGGAAATTATGCTTAATATTATATATGGCGACTGCAGCGAGGCAATTTATAACACAAGCATATATTTCAATAACTCATACGAAGACGACTGGATTACCGGCGACCTTGCAAAAGAGGTCATTAAGGCTGTTGACAAATCCGAGGTGTATGGCCCCCATGTTATTTTGAGCCCTGTTCTCGGCGGCATCTCGCCTGAAAATCTTTCAGGCGGGGCCAAAACTGTCCTGCTGGTAGCGTATGATAAATCCGGCAAAATTTTTAACGCTTCAAACTGCGGCGATAACTGCGCCAAATGGCTGCTAAAAATCGGGGACAGCCGGGATGTTACGATAAACCTGCGTCATATGATGGATTTCGGAAAGAAGAAATTTGAGGTTAAGATTCTGAACAACAACACAATTGCGCACAATATGTCAGAGCTGATAGACTCCGCCGGAGAATTCGTTTGGGGGCAGAAGCCATGAAGGGCAAGCACAAAATAGAGGTACGCAATAACAAAATCGTGTTCAAGCTTGAACTTGAACGAAGCATCACTGTTATAAAAGGCGATAGCGCGACCGGCAAGACAACTCTTGTTGAACTGCTGGGATATTACCAGAATTTTGGCGCCTCGAGCGGCGTAACTGTTAAATGTGACAAGCCATGCATAGTATTGAGCGGTTCAAGCTGGAAGCTCACCATAGCAAACACCAAGGACAGCATCGTTTTTATAGATGAAGGGGAAAATTATGTCGCGACGGAAGAATTTGCCAGCATCATAAAGGACTCCGACAACTATTATGTTATTATAACGAGGGAAAATCTCTATAATCTTCCAATCAGCGTTGATGCAATTTATGGCATGAAAGGCCGAAGATATTTCCAGCTTAAAAAGACTTACAATCATCTCTACCGGATTTACCCACAGACGCAAAGCAAGGCATCCGAATTCAGCAGGTGGATTGTTGAAGACAGCAACTCCGGCTATCAGTTCTTCAGCGCAGTAGCGGAAGAAAAAGGGATTGAGTGCCTTTCGGCCGGCGGCAACGGCAAACTGCTTATGCTTGTAAAAGCGCTGAGCAACGAACCGCAGCTGCTTATTGCCGATGGAGCATCCTTTGGCGCCTATATGGAGATGGCGGACAGATATTACCGGGAGCGGCAGGTTCATCTGTTCTTGCCGGAATCATTCGAGTGGCTGATTTTAAAATCAGGCCTGATTGATGGAAACGAAGTCAGAGAAATTCTTGAAAATCCCTCCGGCTATATTGAAAGCAGCGAATATTTCAGCTGGGAGCGTTTCTTTACTGCTTTGCTAGTAGAAAAGTCAAAGAGTACATACTTGGAATACAGCAAGAAGAAGCTGAATCCTGCATATCTGCAGGAGCATGAAAAGACAGAAATTCTCAACCAAACGCCTCTTGGCGAACAGACCGGAGACTAATCCGCCAACACCGTTGTATACACCCACGCGGGCATGCATTGCTGCATGCCCGCGGTTTGCGCTTTAATGGCATCGGTTTCCCGGTTAAAAGATTTCAATAACAGTTGAATTAAGCGGCCGGGTGATGGTATAATATAAGATGTGTAGTCATAAGAATCGGAGAACGACTGATTTATGCCCGATGTTATAGTATCCGTCATAATTCCAACATATAACCGCGCCCGGGACCTGGCCCGCGCCGTTAAAAGCGCCTGCGGCCAGACGCTGAGGGAAATCGAGATCATTGTCGTTGACGATAATGACCCCGCGTCAGAAGCCCGTCACCTTACTGAAGACGTTATGCAGACCCTCCTGCCGGCGGACGGACGCATTCAATATATAAAGCACCCGGCCAATAAAAACGGCTCCGCAGCCCGCAACACGGGCCTCCGTGCGGCGAAGGGAAAGTATATCGCCTTTCTTGATGACGATGATTATTTCCTGCCGGAAAAGCTGGAAAAGGAGGCCGCTCTGCTGGACTCCCTCGATGATGAATACGCCATGGCGGTTTGCAATTACTATGTTTCCCGCAAGGGCAAAATGAGCGGCGCCAAGGAGGTTGACGGCGACGAGTGGCCGATGGTTCAGGTCCTCTCCTGCCGCTATAACACCGGCTCCGGGACCAACATGTTCGTAAAAAGGAGCGTTCTTGAGGAGCTTGGCGGCTTTGACGAGTCCCTCCTCCGCCACCAGGACTACGACATGGAGGCCCGCATCCTGACAAAGTATAAATTCAAAAAACTTGCTCAGCCCCTGTTCGTCGTTGAGTATTACAGTGACCATCTCAATGTCCCTGACCTGGACAAGGCCGTCCTGCGCCGGCAGGAATATCTCGCCAAGCACCGGGAGCTGATAGAAAGCCTGCCGGAGGACAGTCAGCGGCAGATATACTATAAAATCTATAAGCGCCTTTGCGAGCTGGCCCTGAACAGCAAGCGGCCCAAGGACGCAAAGCGGTTTTATAAGCAGGCCTGCGAATATATTCAGCCCACGGCCAAGGAAAAGCTTCTGCTTGCCGTAAGAACGGCCTGGCCATATGTGCCCCGGAACATAAAAACCCTGCTTCAGAGGGGGAGATGAAAAACAATATAGGTATTATTGGCTGAGCGGATTGGTTGCGCAAATGCTTGTGAATCCGGCAAGATGCACAACAGACGATGGAGAGGATTGAAATTAATGAAATACATCTGGTGCGAGGACAGCGGCGCAGGCTTTGAATTTTGGCGCGAAATTTTTCAGATAATTCATCCGGAAATAAAGGTAGAATCCAAGCAGAGTAACGGCAAACTACTGAAAGCTGTTTCAAAAATAAATGATGATAATACATATTATATTTTGCTTGATGTAGCCATTGACAATCCTGATGTATTAAGAGAGTATAACCGACTATTCAAATATGCAGAAGAACAAGAAAATATTAAGATAATTAAAATTCACTCTTTTGAATTTACACTGCTCTCGTTCAGTCTGCTGGACAATTGGGTGTTTGCAAGGAACGATGAGCTCAAGGAGAAAAGAGAAGAAATTCTGACTGCCCGTGACATGTTTGTAAGGCTCATTCTGGACGAGGGTAGCCCGGAAGATTTAAGACAATTTAGAGCAATTTTCAACTATGCAGATAGATATAATACTGAAAGAATATCGGCAAAACTCTTATATGAAATCACCAGAAATACAGGCTTTGAAACAAACAAAGGAAAGCTCGGCCCGTGCTTCATTAATAGCTGCTGCGAATGGGAAGGCAGACATAATGACGATATATGCGGGCTGGATGATGATAGACTGAGTGCAGACAGCAAGAAAAGAATGCTGGTTGAGTATTCCGCCCTGAAAAACACCTTAAACGAGGTAAATCTGTAAAATGATAACCGTGTATAAAAAGAATTCTATTCCAAAACAAATGCGGCCTGTTATAATTAACAATGATATCTTCTTTAATAGGACTACAGTTGAAGTATTAGATAGTAAAGCTGCGGAAATAATAATGAAAATTGACGGCGCCGAAATGATTGATAAGTATACCATTCAGTCCAAATTCGATGGCAACACGCTGAATATAGATAAGCTTTCAACCGGATGCAAGACAGCGCTGAATATATTTTATAATCCGAATAATGTCTTTGATATAAGGGAATGCGGCGACAATGCTCTTGACCTAATATATACATTACCGTCGGGCAACATATGCTGTGACTACCCATTAATATCTTTTGATATGACAACGGCCAATGTCTGCGATAAGAACGGTCTGCGCTCAGTGACCGACTATGAAGAGCTGAAGGAGTGGTGGATAGGTGAAGATTAAACCCGTGGTTATGGATAAGCTTCAAACAAATCACACATCATTTGAGGTTGATTTCAACTTTGAATCTAACATAACTTTTATCCAAGGCGACTCTGGAATAGGAAAATCTGCAGTATACTCATTTATCCAAGAGGTTGCGGCGGAAAACAAATCAATTCGCTGCTTTAATTATTTAGATCAATCAAAAAATTATAAAACCACAATAAAGAACTCCAAAGACAAGCTGTTCGTGATTGATAATGCGGATATTCTTCTTGACGATAAGATGAGGCAGTATATTTCAATGGATTCGCAAAATCAGTATGTTATTATTGGGAGAAACCCTTCAGGACTGCTGCTTGGATTGAATGACATCATGACATTAGACAGCCGCAACGATAATGGAAGAATAATCTTTTCATTAAAGAAAAGCTTCTGCTTGCCGTAAGAACGGCCTGGCCATATGTGCCCCGGAGCATAAAAACCCTGCTTCAGAGGGGGAGATGAAAAATAAGTGGAATTTAAAATAAAACATTTTAATACCACGCTTATGCGGATAGACCTGCGGCAGGAAGGACTTTCAGGTCTGCAATGCGCAATTCTGGAAAAAGCAGCCAATGCTGAAGCGCTGTTCCCCATTGGCTTCCGGCCGGATGAGGAAGGGGTAAAGTCGTGGCTGAGAACGCGCGTCATTCCTCAAAACCGCGGATATGTGGACAAAATCCTTTCAGGGATTGGACTGACCCATAACGACATTGCGGGAATAATCAAAATCAGCATGGGATTGTCCCTCAATGATTGCTATTGGGTCACTCCGGCGGATTTTGAAGGAAAATTTGAGGATTATAACCTTTTTGAGCACGATTTTGTCAAGGCCCTGTCCCTCGTGGCATATACGGGTTACGGCAGCGTAAAGGCAAAGGGCTTTACATCTTCGCCGGAGTTTACGACAAACGGAATGCTCCGCAAGGGGTGGCGAAGACTTGACGGACAGATTCTGCTGTATAAAGGCGGCACCGAGGGGGCAGCTAATTCCGGGCTGGAGCCGTATTCTGAATTTTATGCTTCGCAGATTGCGGAAGCAATGGGCTTGAATCATGTGCCATATAAGCTGGCAAGCTGGAAAAAGGCTGTTTGCTCTGTTTGCCCCTTATTCACCGATATTGAAACTGCCTATGTTCCAATGTGGAGGTTCGGCAATTTTAACACCATCCCGGAAATTATAGCGTATCTGGATGAGCTTGGGCCTGAATATACAGACGCATTCAGGGATATGTTGGTTTTCGATGCCTTGATCTGCAATACGGACAGACATCAGAATAACTTCGGACTTTTGGTCAACAGCAGGACCAACGAGCCGTTAGCCTTTGCTCCAATTTTTGACAATGGCCTTGGACTGTTCCCATATGCTATGCAGGACGATCTGAATGATATTGCAAGATACGCTGAAACGCGAATTTCCGCCTTCGATGTGGGCTTCATCGAAATAGCGAAAGGAGTAATTACGAACCGGCAAAAGGCGCAACTACGGAAAATGATAGGATTTACTTTTTCCCGGGGGAATTCATACTATCTGCCGGCAAAAAGGCTTGCGGCAATAGAAAAATGGCTCCAAAGCAGAGTGCATGCAATGCTGGAGATGTAAAACGATATTGGTATT
>R03__coassemble_2625_pt1 | contig 7049 bp, 4 predicted proteins | sample R03__metabat2_high_PE_056 | metagenome-assembled genome bin R03
AATACCTTCCAACCCGTGCACTGGAATACCTTCCCCCACGGAGGGGGAAGGTATTGCTTTGTGCTGCCTTCACAGATTAAATTGAACACGTCATTCTCGTATCTACGTGCAACGTGCAACGAGATTTGCGGAAGCCGGTCTTTCGTCTTCCCTCCCGCTTTATTTAACTCTTTTAAATAACATATCAGAGATGATTTTTCAACTGTTTTTAGAGCCTATAGCTTTGCTTTTGTTAGGTCCCCCGCCCGTGATATGAAAGTTATACTTATCGCGTTGGATAACGGATTTTACAGCAGATAGAGAATCTGTCCTTTTGAGGAAACAGTTAAAACCTGTGCATGCCTCAACTGTAAAGACAGGTCCATCCGGTCTAAGTTCAGATAGCTTCTATTTTTCAAGGTAAGCTTCATTTAACATGAAATCAATGATTCCCAATACCAAAACACCATCATCTGTCTTCCAAGGCTTGATATAATCTTTTACAACAATAATCTTCGCAAAATTATCTGAAATATGATTCAGTGATCTGGATTCATGAATTGTTTTCTCAGGTGTGGATAAATTCAGTGCTGACTGGATATAATATCGGTTTCCGCCAAGGTTGCATACAAAATCGACCTCCGTCTGTATACGCTTATTTCCCTCACGCAGTTCGACCACTCCGACATCCACATTGAATCCCCTCATAATCAACTCATTATATATTGCGTTTTCCATTAAATGAGATTCTTCCTGTTGTCGAAAGTTCAAGCGGGCATTTCGAAGACCCAAATCGGAAAAGTAATATTTTTGAGGCGTATGGATGTATTTTCTGCCCTTCACATCATAGCGCTGAGCCTTTCTTACAACAAAGGAATCTTCCAGATAAGCAAGATATGAATTCACTGTATTCAGAGATAATTCTTTTTCTCCGTTGCTCTTAAAAGTTTCATATATTTTTTGCGGATTTGTCAGAGACCCAACGGAGGATGCCAGTATATTGACAAGCGTATCCATAATATCCAGCCGCTTGATTCCGTTCCGATCAACAATATCTGAAAAATAGGTCTGCTCAAACAGATTTTTCAAATACCGCGACTTTTCGGTCTCACTCTTTTTAGATAAAATCAGAGGCATACCTCCATAGGTTAAGTATTCATTCCATGCATCATACTTACCATATCCGCAGGCCGGATAATATTCGGAAAAAGTAAGCGGGCTCACATGAATCTGCTCCCCTCTGCCCCTGAATTCCGTGATAATATCTGAAGATAAAAATTTGGAATTGCTGCCGGTAATATAAATATCAAGATTGGGCTCATGAAGCAGCCCTGTCACAACCAGTTCAAAACCCGACACAAGCTGAATTTCATCTAAAATAACGTAATATACTCCGGTGTCCTTTACGAGGGACAGAATATCCTGTTCCAATAATGCAGCGTCGGAATGATATTTTCGGTTAATTGCACGGTCAAATTCTATTTTTATAATATGGTCGGCAGGCACGCCCGCCTTAAGTAAATAAGTTTTATACAGCGGATCCAACAGGTAGGATTTTCCGCTTCTACGAATCCCGGTTACTACCTTAACCATTCCGTCTTCTTTTTTATCGATGAGCTGATTTAAATAATGGTCTCTTCTGATTTCCATTTCAGCCTCCTTAATGAATTAATTTGACATAAACGGCAATTTTATTCAGTTATATTATACTCATAGTCAGAGTCGCTGTCAATGAAGATTTCTGCCGTATATGGCAAGTTTATTCACCGAGTGTCCTTGAAGCATACTTTTATTCAGGTCCCCCGCCCGTGATATGAAACCCATAGCCACCATGCACTAACGCGCAACGTGAAACGTGAAACGGGTTACGGGGCGTTCACAGGAATAACGCTTTCCCATTGCGTTTTGTTCCCGGGCATATTTTTTTCACGTTAAGTTGCGAAAAGCCTCCGGAGTTCTTCACCCCGGAGGCTCTCTTAATTTCATTTTCTTATGCCCATTCCCGGAAAGGGCACTTGGAATGTTTAACCTAAGCTGTACAGATTACTCGCACTTGATGTAGATTACACCAATGGTATCATCAATTTCGATTTTTGCGAAGCCTTCCTTGGAAGGCGTACCGGTGAATTCAATCTTACCGGTAGAGGTGCTGCCAATGGTGATGCTGGTACCGATCTCAGCATCCACATACTGCCAGCCGGACTGGGTCTGGGTCAGATTAACCTTAGCTGTGGTGGTGGTGTCGCCACTCAGAAAGCCGCTTACCAGCTCAGAATAAGCGGAACGGATGTTGGCCAGGTCAGTTGTCTCACGGGACTTCTCCAGCTGGGCGGTGAAAATGGGGATTGCGATGGCAACCAGGACGGCGATGATGGCGACAACGATGAGCAGCTCGGCAAGGGTAAAGCCCTTATTGTTCATTTTCTTCATTGTGTTTCTCCTTATATGTGATGTTTTTATTATAATCTTCTCTAATTCCGTTGTCAACATCTATTTCAAGCTGTTCACAGCGGATTATAAGCACTTTATCGTGCCAAATCCGGCTGGAAAACGACTGCTTATAATATTCGCAAGCATTTCAGGAATATCATATTCCGGGTTTCGGGTTCTATTATGCGGCAGCTGTTGAACAAATTTAATTATTTTTCATTCTTGTTCATTAGGCTTAGGTCTTAGCGAAAAGCCTCCGGAGCTTTCACCCCGGAGGCTTTGTTTCCTTCATTTTGCCGGTGCCCCCTTTCATTCTAGTGATACGTCAAATTTGCTATTATATTATCAGGAAATCGTGCAAAAAACAATAATATATTTGCAACAAAAGGTCCGGGGCGAGAACGTGCAACGGGAAACGGGAATTAGTACCTGAGTACCTGGGAGCCTGGGTACCTGAGGAGGGCAGAGCAAGTGCGGAGCTGAATTTAGTTAGGAGTTAGGAGTTAGGAATTAGGAGTTAGGAAATTTAGGCCGCAGAAGAGGCGGATGGCGGAATGAGAGTCGTTAGTCTTTAGTCGTTAGTCGTTATGACCGGAGTGCCAAATCAAAATAAAGGCAACATTATAATTGCGAAGGTCCCGTTAGGGAGCCTGAGCCTTCACTGAGAGGAGCGCAGCGACGAACCTTCACTACGACCAGCGGGAGCCTTCACTGCCAGTGCCACACCGCTTTGCGGGGTCCTCATCCACCGGCCAAAGGCACTAGGCTTCGCCGTCGCCGCGGTCCCACCGGCTGCGCCGGGTCCTCATCCACCGCAAGCGGTCCCCCTTCCCCCTCCGTGGGGGAAGGTATTCCGTCCGCGGGGTAGAGAGCGAAGCGAACGGCCGAGCGGTATTGAATAAAGTGCCGGGGGAAAAGTGACTGCCCGCTGCCGGTGGCAGATGAAGGGCAGGAGCTTTTTCCGCAGTGGTAGGTTTCAGCGAGCGAAGCTTGCAAACGCAGATGAAACCGGGCACCACAAGGCGGGAGTTTAGACCCGCGAGGTGACCGAGCCGCAGCGAGAAGGTATTACTTTGTGCTGCCTTCACAGTTTAAATTGAACACTTCATTCTCGCATCTACGTGAAGCGCGCAACGTGCAACGGGTTACGGGGCGTTCACAGGAATAACGCTTCCCCATTTCGGTTTCGCTTCAGGGCACTGTTTGCACGCTAAGGTGCGAAAAGCCTCCGGAGTTCTTTCGAACTTCGCAGGCTCTCTTCATTTTCAGTTATTCACCTGATATCCGGCCAGCTCTTCCCGGCTGAGATAGTTGGTATAAATGCCGCCGGCCCCATAATACACGGCCGTATCCACCTTTTCATAGGTGTCAAGGGTGTGGACCAGCACGGTGATCCCCTTATCGGTAAAGGTGGAGGCGAAATCCGCATACTTATATGGCATGGTCACCACTGGGATCCGGTTTTCAAGACATTCCAGCAACACCTCATAGGGTGCGTAGGAATCCAGCTTATACAGGGTAAAAAGGCAGTTTTCGAAGGGATAGACCTCCTGCACGGCCTCGTATTGTCCGGGATAATAGAGCTGGATGATCATGCGATCAAGCAGGGCATCGCCATTTTCCCGTTCCTGCGCCACGCTGACGACATCTCCCACAAAACGCTGAAAATCCGAAATAGCATCCTCATCCGTGCCGTACTTGGTGTCCAGCATTAGCATGATGTCCGGATACCGCTCCATGAGATCCAGCAGAAGCTCAAGGTCCACCGGGGTGTATTTACCCATCACCGGGCTGCTCATAAAGGTGCCATGGTCCGGCAGTTCATCCCCGTAATAGGGCGCATACTGCTTTTCCCAGTCATGGACGCCCACAAGCTGCCCGTCTGAAGTATAGTCCAGGTCCACCTCAAAGATCCTAAGGCCCCGCTCATAGCTCTGGGTAAAGCCCTCAAGGGAATTGGTGTAGCTATCCCGTTCCTCTTCGTCCTCCCCATAAATGACGCCGCCAAGTGCATGGGAAACAAGGGTCAGGCTTCCGTTCGGCTGCGTGTACCAGGCGTCCCCATCCGCGTCAATCGGCCTGTGCAGATTGACGGCCAGCATATAGTGCACATAGTAGGCCGTAGAACCGTATTCCGCGTTCTCCGTGGCTTTGATCGTTACGGCAATGGCTGCCGCCGCCACAAGCAGGAGGACGAGAAGCATCACTGCTATTTTTTTTAGTCGTTTCATAACTGCTGCTCACTCCTTCCCTGGAGACAGAGAACCGTCCCCGTCTGCTTGCTCGCCGTCATTTCTCAAACATCCTCATATACTGAATATACTGATAATTTACAATTCCCTCTGTGCTCTCCGCATTCTCCACAACCTGATAATTCCCATCTAGCACATAACCCGAAGTGATAACGGGATACTCCTCCATCAGGTTCAAACGGAACCGGTCCCAGGCAGTCAGGGGCAGACCGGCGCAGTCCTTTAAAATTGCGGACAGGTAGTTGGCGCTGGTGTATTCAGGGAAGTCATAATCCAGGTCAAAATTGGACCAGACGAAATATGGCACGATGTGGGTGTCCTCCTCCAGGTCGGTCCGCAGTCCATCGTCAAGGTCAATATAGGGCTCCGCGTTGATGGCGGGCTGATGATCGCCGAACATGAGAACGATGGTCGGTTCATCTGTGTCTTTAAGGGACTCGATCAGCTCCGCAAAGGCTGCATCCGACAGGCTGGTCAGGGTCAGGTACTGGTTGACGGAAGACGGCCGGGATGTAAGCTCCTGATTAAATGCTTCTGTCAGATAGGCGCTCACGTCATCTCCCAAAACATACTCTGTGGAAGAAAAATCATCTCCGTCATAGGTATAGCCGCCATGGTTCTGGATGGTGACATTGAACAGAAATTCATTCGCCGTGCCATCGTCAAGAGTCAGCATTTCTTTAAGAAGCTCATAGTCCTGCGCGTCGCTGACCAGCGTCCGTACATACTCAAGACTGTCCCCAAACTCAAGCGCCGATCCGTTATCAAACACGCCGTTTGTAACATTGTTCCTGTTTTCGGTATCTGCAAGGCCGTCCCCGACCGTGTCTCCAAATTCAGCAGAGTCAAAGCCCATGTAGTCATTATATACCGCATCCCGGTTCCACTCCTGTGAATAGTAAGGATGGAAAAAAGCGGAGCTGTACCCGGAAGACTTCAAGTCACGGGCGATGTTCTCAGACTCCCCGTTCACATAGGCCATAAAGGCGTAAGCCCCATCCGGCAGGAAGCGGATCGTGTGGCCGGTGAGAAATTCCCATTCCGTGTTGCAGGTTCCACCGCCCAGCACCGAGACCCCAAGCTTTCCCTCGAAAAGTTCCCCGGACTCCACCATGCTGTGGATAAGGGGAAGCGGGTCCTCAAAATCCGTCTCTCCCAGCAAGCTGTAGTCCGTCAGGGATTCATTCATGATGACGATCAGGTTGACGGACGAAGTATCCTTCCCTGCCTCCTCATCCGTATAAGCGGCAAGAAGAGCTTCGGCTCCCTCGGCTGTGTAGCCCTCCGGCTTGATGACCGTGCTGTTTCTCGCCTGGTTATACCAGTAGCCGAAAAGTCCCATCTTCTGCACATAGCTGTTGGAGTCAAAGCCGCTGGTCCGGTCAGAGGGAAGGATACCAAGGCAGTTGCCACCGATCAGTACCAGCAGGAGCATACCAAGCAGCCCTCCGCCGATCAGGCGGTTTATGGCAGGCGTTTCCTTTTTATGGGCCGCCTCCTTAAGAAGGAGCATAAAGCCAGAAAGGCCCACGATCATCAACAGCTGCTTCCACTGCTCCCCGGTCCAGACCAGGTCATAGCCGGAGGCGACCCGGGCGGCCTGGGAGATGGCGGTAAGATCCGACAGGCGCAGATGCGTCAACCGGTCCGCATAGACGCAGGTATCCGCGTACTTGATGAGAAACAGGATCAGGGAGGCGACCGGCAAAGCCATGGTCCCGCGGCCTGAAATGGCAAGAATGGCGCCATAGATCAGGGCAGAGAACAGAACGTTCAGCAGCATATAGGAGACGTCAAGCCCCGCCAGGGAAAACAGATATCCCGTGATCAGAAGATAGCACAGGATACTCATAATAAGGAGCAGGACGTCCCATTTGTCTGATTTTATATTCTTTAAGTGTTCCATATCTTACCCACAAAAGAGAGCCTCCGAGGCATTCCCCCCTGGAGGCTCTCTTAATTTCATTTTCTTATGCCCATTCCCGGAAAGGGCACTTGGAATGTTTAACCTAAGCTGTACAGATTACTCGCACTTGATGTAGATTACACCAATGGTATCATCAATTTCGATTTTTGCGAAGCCTTCCTTGGAAGGCGTACCGGTGAATTCAATCTTACCGGTAGAGGTGCTGCCAATGGTGATGCTGGTACCGATCTCAGCATCCACATACTGCCAGCCGGACTGGGTCTGGGTCAGATTAACCTTAGCTGTGGTGGTGGTGTCGCCACTCAGAAAGCCGCTTACCAGCTCAGAATAAGCGGAACGGATGTTGGCCAGGTCAGTTGTCTCACGGGCCTTCTCCATCTGGGCGGTGAAGATGGGGATGCTGATAGCAACCAGGACGGCGATGATGGCGACAACGATGAGCAGCTCAGCAAGGGTAAAGC
>R03__coassemble_3631_pt1 | contig 5543 bp, 4 predicted proteins | sample R03__metabat2_high_PE_056 | metagenome-assembled genome bin R03
TTGCGGTAATGATCAGAATGACCGGCATGACCGTCATGAAAACACTGGTAATGGACCTGGCCTGCGTGGATACGCGTAGGATTGTACCGTCATTCAGCTTCAAGGCAAAGTAGAATGTATTCAGGTTCAGCGTATCGGAACGCCTCACGCTTTCTCCGCTTCCATTTTCAATCGCCGCCTGAATTTCCGGCCGGTCCAGGTGATTGGCAAGCCCGGCAATATCCGTATCATTATCATAGAGTACGGTGCCATCTGAGGCGATCCAGGTAATACGCAGATTGTCTGAATTTAATTCTGCCAGGGCCGATCGGTCGATGCGCTCCGCATCCTTCTGCGCATCAGCATACAGCGTCTGAAACAGCTCAGTATCCGCCAGCAGCTGCACATTGGTGTGCAGGTCATTTTTTACCTGTGTCTGAAAAAGATTGTAATAAACGAAGGTAATGCCGATTGTCGTCGCGATCACTGCAAGCAATGCGATCAGGCTCAGACGGAGATTGATCTTCTGTTTCATTGTCTATTCTCCTGCGATGCCGATGCCATGCATGCAGCAAACTGCCCAGTGGGCAGTTTGTCGTAGATTACATAGCCCACATTCCGAACGGTGCCGATCTGGCTGCCGCATTCTCCCAGCTTTTGCCGCAACGTTTTGATGTGCATGTCCACAGTGCGGCTCTCTCCCTCGTAGCCCGTTCCCCAGACATAGAGCATAATAGTATCCCGTGACAGCACCACATCTTCATTGGTCATCAAATAGCGCAGCAGCTCATATTCCTTGAAGGTAAGCTCAATCGGCCTGCCGTCTGCTGTCACGACATGACGATCGTGGTCCAGCGTGATTCGGCCCACGGTCAGAAGATGCGGCGCCTCCTCCTGCGTCCGGCGAAGAAGTGCACGAACTCTGGAAAGCAGCTCCATCACAGAAAACGGCTTGCGGATATAATCATCTGCACCGTCATCAAGACCCTTTACCATGTCGAACTCTGTCGTTTTCGCTGTCACCATCATAACCGGAATGCGGGATGTTTTTGCGCTTCTTCTGAGCTTGCGGACAATCTCATACCCATTTTCATCCGGGAGCATGATGTCAAGCAGAATCAGGTCCGGCAGGATCTCTCCGAGCTTTTTATAAAAATCTGACGCATTCTCAAAGCTTTGTACCATGTAATTGCTGTTTTTCAGAGCAATCGTTTCGATTTCGCGAATACTGGCATCATCCTCTACAATATAAATCAGTGCCATGCTGTCACCTCTTTTTATTTATGTCGATATCATAGCATATCTGTCATGATAATTTATACTTGCGGCAGAGGATATTTCTCACGAAGTCTGGCATATTCCTCCCAAAACCAGGGATCATGACCCTTAACGGTCAGGTCCAGATACTCATGGGTTTCAAATTCATCCTTTGCGGTTTCGATTAAGCAGACCGCCACATTGGAGCAGTGGTCGGAAACTCTTTCGTAATTTGTAATGATATCCTCGAGAATCAGACCTGCTTCCATCGAGCAGGCCCCTCTCCGCAGCCGGAGGATGTGACGCTGCTTCATCTCCTCACTGAGAGCGTCCACCACCTCTTCCAGCGGTTCTACGCTTCTTGCCAGCTCTATATCCCCGGTTTGGAACACTGCTGCGGTAATATCAAGAATATCCGCAACGGCTCTGCCATAAGCCTGAAGCTCGTCCTGACCCGACGGGGTCAGGGTAAGACCTTTGTCCTGAAGCTCCCGCGCGGATTCCGTAATATTGATCGCGTGGTCGGAGATCCGTTCAAAATCGCTGATGGAATGGAGCAGCTCGGAAAGCAGACGGCTGTCTTCATTGGTAAGATCACGCCCCGATAGCTTTACCAGATATGTACCAAGCACATCCTCATACAAATCAGCCTCCTGCTCCATGACAATTACGCGTTCCGCATTTTTCTCTGAGTAATTTTGCAGTACCTCCATACCAAGCCGGAAGGCTTTTCGTGAAAGGTCGGCCATTTCATCAGCCGCTTTTTTGCACAGCTGGATCGCAAAGGCCGGCTGCTCAAGAAAACGTTCATCCAACGCCTCCAGCGCCGGTGGCAGACGCTTTTCCTCGGCTCCCGGCTGTGAGCTGTCATGAATCGAAAGCTCTGCTAATTTTACCAGCTTATCAGAAAATGGAAACATAACGATCGTACAGCCGATGTTGAACAGACTGTGGATCACCGCAATGCCCGCTGCCGAAGCGGAATTCTGCAGGAACAAAAACGGATGCAGCGCATGGATGCTGTAAAAGCAAGCCATGAACAGGAGCGTTCCGATCAGATTAAAATACAGGTGAATCAAAGCCGCCCTGCGCCCGTTCTTCGATGCCCCAATGGAGGATAGGATTGCAGTCACACAGGTTCCAATATTCTGCCCCATAACGATCGGAATCGCAGTGCCATAGGATACCGCACCCGTCAGGCAGAGCGCCTGAAGAATGCCTACAGATGCGGAGGAACTTTGAATGATGGCAGTAAGCACCGCTCCGGCTGTCATGCCGAGCAGCGGATTGCTGAAGGCGGTCAGCATCCCGGTAAAAGCGGCGTTTTCCTTTAAAGGAGCCACGGCGCTGCTCATGGTCTCCATCCCGAACATCAGAACTGCAAAGCCCAAAAGGATTGTCCCGATTGTATGCTTTTTGCTGCCGCTCTTCTGAGTCATCAGGAAAATAATGCCGATTGCCGCAAGAATCGGTGAGAAGGAGCTGGGCTTCAGCAACTTAATAAACACATTACTGCTCGAAAGCCCCGCCAGCGACAGAATCCAGGATGTGACCGTCGTTCCGATGTTGGCCCCCATGATGATACCTACTGCCTGAGTCAGATTCATAATGCCGGAATTGACAAAACCGACCACCATGACCGTGGTTGCGGAAGAAGACTGGATGACAGCTGTTACCAAGGTTCCAAGCAGGACTGCCGTAATGCGCCTGCCGGTCAGGTGCTCCAGCAGCTTCTCCAGGTTACTGCCCGAAAGCTGTACCAGAGCATCACCCATCACCTTCATTCCATAAAGGAAGAGGGCCAGCCCTCCTATCATTGTCAGCAGATTAAAAATATCCATATTGATACCTCTTTTCTTTGATTTTGGAAAAGAGTATCAATTCCGTGTAAAATGCGAAACCTGCCGAAGGTAAACAGCAGGTAAAACCTGTGTGGTTTACAAAGCTTTTACCCAATAACGATTTCAGCCTTTACATGCCTTCCATAAAATAATGCCAACATACGAAGGAAGGAATCGGTTATGCTGAATTTTCTGTGGAACCATATCGAACAATTAAATTTAAGGGCTGAAAATAAATTTCGCCTGTTCCGCATTGCTTTGGAAATTCCGGCAGGCGTAATAGGCCTGCTGCTCTGGCTTGTTATTCGGAACTGGTGCCTTAAGACCTGGGATTGGATGATGTGCTTCACCGGCTATCCGATCATGATCACCTGGTTTGTGGCTATTTTCTATTCCTGCCGCCACAACTTTCATGACGGCAACTGCCAAAGCTTATAGATCAGCCAAAGCGCAGGCAATGTTGATTGCGTGATCGGAGCAGCGCTCCAGGTCGGAAGCCATGTCGGTAAAGATAACGCCGCCAACAGGCTCGCAGGCCGCCTTCATCAGGCGGTCAATATGGGCGTTAACAATGGAAAGCTCCAGATCGTCAACAACCTGCTCCATGCGCTCTGCCTCGGGGATCTTCGAATATCTTTCCTCTTTGAATATTGATAAAGAGTACTCGACAGAATGAAGAGATGCTTCTGCAAGAGATTTCAGTTCCTGCATGCCCGTTTCTGAAATTACCGCTTTCCTGGATTTATATTGTTCGGTGAACTCCGCAACATTTCTTCCATGATCTGAGATTCGTTCGATATCCGATGTAACCAGAATCATCTGTGAGATCTGCTGCATGACCTTCGGCGAATAATCCATAGAACGCAGTGCAATCAACCGGTCCTGAATCTTGTCCGCCAGGATGTCGATGGCGTCCTCCATATCCATAGCCCGCTCCGCAAGGACATCGTCCTGCGTGAAGAAGCTGTCCACCGCGTCCTTCAGGCAGTCATATGCCATTTCTCCCATACGGCTGATCTCCAGCCGGGCCTGATGCAGGGCGACGGAGGAAGGCAGTTCTCCGTCCTGCACCATATAGATCAGCTTGCGGTTCTCCTTGTGTCTGCTTTCTTCCGGCAGAATCGGGATTACTTTTTCCGAAAGCTTCACAATCAGACCGGCAAAGGGCAACTCGATCAGAACCGAAAGAATCGCGAAAATCGTGTGGGTATTGGCGACCTGATGCCCGACGCTGTCCGGCGTAAGATTCTGTATGAGTGTCAGGAAGCCCGGGAAGAGGTTGATCAGCAAAATCATCAATCCGGCGCGGATCAGGTTAAAGAGCAGATTCAGCACCGCCGTGCGCTTACCGTTGCGGTTCGTTGTCAATGAGGCCAGAATATTGGGCGTAACAGAACCAATCGCCGCTCCAATCACCAGATAGACCGTCATCCGGTAACCAATCAGTCCTTGCACCGCAAAGGTCTGAAAGATAACGACAGAGGACGACGAACTCTGCAAAAGCGCTGTAAAAGCCACGCCGAACAGCACCGCAATTGCCGGATTCTCCAGGGTGGAAAGGAAGGAAATAAATCCCGCACTCTCCGACAGGGGCGCAATGGCCGACTTAATTACCGAAATGCCGAAAAACAGCATGCCAAAGCCCATGATGATGGAACCAATGTGTTTCATCGTGTTCTGCTTCAGAAAGAGAAACATCAGGGCACCGATGCAGAGGATCATGGGCGCATAAGCGCCGAGATTGAAGGCCGTGATCTGCGCCGTGATGGTCGTACCGATGTTGGCACCCATGATTACACCAATGGCCTGTGCCAGAGTCATCAAGCCTGAATTCACAAAGCTGATGACCATCATGTCTGTGGCGGAAGAGCTTTGAATCAGCAGTGTCACCACAATTCCAACTGCGACAGCAATAAAGCGATTTGCTGTCGCTTTTTCCAAAATGACCTTCATCTTGTCTCCGGCAGCGTTCTTAAGACCGGTCGACATGATGCTCATGCCATAAAGGAAGAGACCGACTCCACCCATCAGGGTGAAAAATTCATAGATCGTCATAATGCATTTCTCCGATAAAAGGCATAGTTTTTCGATTATCGGTAAGCATTATGTCATAGCCGGGTAAAATCCAGGTTATGGGGCATGTAAAATCTGTGTAAAGCAAACGAAAAACGCGGAACTTCTATTTCGTTTTTTAATTCATTCAAATTCCGTTCTCTTCTTAGTTCTTTCTTAGCCCGGCGTATAAGGGCGGATCTTTCACAACAAAATCAGACTGATATCCAACGGCCCCTTTTATTAGACTCCCTTCGCTTCATGTGGGCGAAGCTGTTGATGATGATTTCACGGACGTCAACATCATAAAAATCTGCCAGCTCCACCGGTATGCTCAAATCCGGCAAATTGCTGCCGGCCTCCCAGCGCGATACCGTCCGGTCCGAAACATTGAACTGTTCGGCCAGCCGGCTT
>R03__coassemble_3864_pt1 | contig 5312 bp, 2 predicted proteins | sample R03__metabat2_high_PE_056 | metagenome-assembled genome bin R03
GCGAGTTTAATATATCACGTTATAACACCATTTTCAACGTGCTGATTGTTGCTGATTGTTGCTGAATTATGCTGATTTTCAAACGCTTTCGGTTTCTCAACCGCTAAAATTGCGTCTTTCCAAAGCTCTCTTACGTGAGCAAAGGAGAAATGCATTTTTTTAGCCGTCTCCTTCCAGGACAGGCCCTGGATTCCGCGGAGGAGCAGGACGTTTCTGTAGCGTGGGTCCGGGATGGCTGAGATTGTGTCAATCAGCTCCCGCTTCAGGTCGACGAACTCGTCGGTTTTGGCGTTTATATCCTTACTCATGTCAGCAATCTTAACAGCCAGGGACTCCATGCTGCGGCTGTTCCCGCCATGGCCGGAAGGGGCAAAGTGCATTACCGGGGTGGTCTTGGCCGCAGCGGTTTTCAGCTCCTCCAGCATGAGAAGCTGGCTGTTAATCTCAGCGTCGAGGGTGTGAAGCAGGTCGAGTTTAGATTTAAATGTCATTTTTAACATCTCCTTTTTCGTTTTTTCTGGTGGGGGTATGAGAGTGAAGGCAGCGCAGAGAAGCGAAGGCAGCAGGCGCTGCAGTGAAGGCTCGCTACGCTCGGCAGTGAAGAGTGAAGGCTCGACCCAGCGAAGCTGGTCGAGGCAATTATAAGGATGCCTTTATTTAGAAGGACCTCTTTCGTCGCTGAAGGTGAATTGCGCGAAGCGCATCTGCGGACCGCTTTCCGGACCAGATTGCAAAAATCAAAACCTCGATAAATACTGGGCTGGACCACATAGACCAGATAAAAATGCATTTTCACAAATTTTTTTCACGCAAAATGCATACATGTGTGTTTTTTTGAAAAATAAAAAGAATAAAAATAGCGTTTTATGTGGTCCATCCGGTCCATGTGGTCTATGCCACATCTTCCAGCAGGCGTAAGCCGATAAGCATTCTGCGTTTGCTGATGTTATCCCGGTCACCGGCTACTCCGGCCACGGTTTTTATCTGCATGACAAAGGAACGCTGGGAATATGCCTTCAGGCCGTTTTCCTGGCAGTAGTTTTTGTAGGAATTGAAAAGCTCGGATGAGGCCACCTGATATTCCGGCCCCTTTTCGCAGCAATCCCGCACGAAGGCCAGAACGGAGTCTGAGTCCTCCCGGTATTCCTGCAGCTCCTTTATGTTCTTTTCCGTAACGCTGAAGCGGAAGCCATTGGCCATCAGGCGCTTCAGCCCCTCCAGGGCGAAGAGGAATATTCCGTCTCCTTCGGCGGAGAGCTTTTCGAAAAGCGACGCGTCGCGCTCACATTCGGGGACGGGCCGGTCAAACCGGATGATGATAAGCCGGCGGTAAAAGCCCTCGCTCCTGTCGCCATAGTTCCGGGGGATGCTGTTGCAGGAAAACAGCAGACGGGCCGTGCTCTGAAAGGAAAAGGGATCTTTGTTTTTGCGCTCCACGGTTAAGTAGTCTTCCCCCACGAGGGCCTTGAAAATTCCGTTGTCGTCGATGTTTTTTGTTGGCAGGTCGGCAAACACGTTGGCAAGGCGGCCGAAGAGCTCAGCGGTTTTAAAGCGCTCGTTCAGCGCCTGCCAGGACACGTTCGAAACATTTTCAGCCCCCAAAAGGATGTCGCTTACCACCCGCAGCAGCAGCGACTTGCCGGCACCGGCCGCTCCCACGATAACGAAGCACTTCTGGGCCGAGTTGAGGGGAACCAGGAAATAGCCAAGCATCTCCTGAATGAGGGCGATCTGCTCGCTGTCTCCGCCCAGGGCGTCATTAAGGAACTTCATAAACAAGGGGCAACGGGCCCCGGGCATATAGCTGACCTGCAGCTGCACCGTGGAAAGATATTCCCGGTCATGGGGCAAAAGGGCGTTTTCGAGCACATCATAAAGCCCGTTTTTGAGATTGATTAAATATGGATTTGGGTTAAGAGCCTGCACCGGAGCCCGGACCTGCAGGCGCCACTGGTCGGCCGTGTCCTTAATCTGGGACATTTTCGCCTCGGAAATAAGCATTTTCCGCTGGCATATGGCTTCGACCTCGTCGTCATCAACGGCGCTGTAAACTCCACCGCTGTATAAATAAAACTGCGCTGCAGAATATATAACCGCCTCGTTTTCCGCTAGGTACCCGGCCAGCACCCCCGGGTGAAACTTAAGCCCCTTGTCGGAGGCGCTGTACCAGGGTGGAATCGTCCCCTCGGTTCTGCCGCGGCGGGTTTTCAAGCCCTTGCTGTGCTCGTCTGACACGGAGCGGAACTCCGCCTCCAGCAGCTTGACGGAGGAGGTTTTGAAGCCGAAATGGGCTTTAATATCGTCCTGGATGATGGCATAGGCCGTTGACCGCTGGCAGTTATAAAGATATTTCCTGATAAATTCCGAAGCGGTCTGCATGTCCTCGGCGGAGGTGTGCTTAACCGGCAAATGGGACACCAGCTGCCTGACAGAATCGATTTCCAATGGCTTATAGCACAGCGCGGCGGGAGCCCGGCATGAGCAGGCGCCGCTTAGCCTTTTGGGGCATTTATATCCCCGCTGCTCAATAACCTCGCAGGTAACGGGCCCGGTGCCGGACTTCATAAAGCGCCGGAGCTTTTCGTCCGTCTGCCTTTCACTGTAGCCAGGGTAGGGCCGGGAATATTCATGAATTAGCGCCCTGCCGCCCTCGAAAACCGCCAGGTTCGTAATCATCGCCTGCCAAAGGGGCTCAGGCAGCGTCTCAGCCTGTTCACGGCAATGGTTAATAAAGCTGCACTCATGGGCAACCAGCTCAATTCCCTTTTCGGCTCCTGTCTCCGTCCGGCCGGGTTTTGCCCCGTCAAGCTCCGGCAGAAGCTCCGCCAGCTGCTCCTGGGAATAGCGCCTTTCAGGGTGAAAGCATATGCAGGTCACGAGCACCGGCTCGCTTTTGCAGTGATAATAGCCGGGCAGACGCATAACCCTGCTTTCGTTGACGCAGGCCGGGTCACCGTCAAACTGCCTGACGAGGCCCTTTTGTATCGCTCTGAAGCGGCTGACATCTCCGTTTTTAATCAGCCAATATACGTGATATGACTTTTTTGTTCTTATAATTACCGAGGGCTTGAGGGCGAACTCGTCTATGCGCCGCTGCTGGTCCTCGAAGCTGCCGGAGTCCATCTCAACGAACTGGGCGTTGATCCGGTCAATCTCCGGGTCGGTGTGGCCGCCGTGGTTAACAACGAAGAATACGCCCCGGTTGTGCCGGTTCTGTTCGGCCAGCTCCCCCTCGATTGTTGCCAGCCGCGCCTCGGGGACGGAATATTTCTTTCCTGCAAAGCAGGAGTCCTCTCCCTTGCGGTCGGCAAAAACGCGGAGGTTGACGATATCCTCCGGGCTGTTCATGCAGCCCAATATGTTTTCGGCAGTAATTGTCTCTGTTATTTCCATTGTTATAATTCCTCCATGGCCGAAAAGTTCTCTCCGGCCGCCGCCTCCGCCTTCAGGGGGACGTCCAGCTCCGGGAAGGGCTGGCGCTCCATGCAGAGCTTAATAATTTCCACCGCGTCCTCCAGCTTGTCCTCAGGGACAAGAAAGGTCAGCTCGTCGTGAATCTGCAAAATGGGCTGCAGCCAGGGATTGTCCCTGAGCATTGGCAGAAGGCTCGCACAGGCAAGCTTAATAATGTCCGCGGCCGTGCCCTGGACGGGGGTGTTAAGGGCGCACCTCTCCGCAAAGGACTTTTTGCCCCAGTCGCCGCTGTTAATATCAGGGAGATATCTGCGGCGGCCGAGCCAGGTTTCCGTATAGCCTCTGCAGGCGGCCTCCCTTTTTGTGCTGTCCTGCCAGACGGCAAGACCGGGATAGCCCCGCCGGAGATTGTTGAGAATTTCCATGCATTCGGCGAGAGATTTGTCCAGCCCGGCCTTGAATTTGAGGGTGGACTGCAGCCCCTTGGCATAAAGCCCATAGAAAATGCCGAAGTTCACGTTTTTGGCAATGGTGCGGTGCTCCTTATAGTCCGGCGCGCTTTTATCCCTTGCCTCCTCATAGGTAACCGGGAAAATTACGGAGGTGGTTGCAGCGTGAATGTCTCCATCCTCCCGGTAAACCTTAAGCATCTGCCGGTCACGGCAATAAAAGGCACCGATCCTCAGCTCAATCTGGGAAAAGTCACATGATACAAGCAGCATTCCCTCCGGTGCTCTGACAAGGCCGCGGATTCCCGCCGGGTCATTTGCCTTGCGGGGCATATTCTGCATGTTGGGGTTCCGGCAGCACATTCTGCCCGTCTCTGTGGAAAGGCCAAGAATATCCGGATGGATACGGCCGGTTGCGAGGTTAATATATTTTTTATATCCGTCAAGATATGTGCTTTTCAGCTTGCCCCAGCGGCGATATCTCTGGACGAGTTCAAACACCCGGACACACTCCGGCCTGTGCTCAGCGCACCAGTCCTTAAGGAGGATAAGGCTCGCGTCATCAAGGGACGGAGCTCCGGTTTCGGTCCGCTTAAGCACCGGCAGGTTGAGAGTCTTATAGATAAAATCCCTAAAGCTCCGGGTGCTGCAGCTTTCCCCTACCTCAGTTACTCCGTTGAGGGCGCTGAGAGTCTCATAGTAAAAGGCAACCTCCTTTTCCGCCTCCGCGCGTTTCTTCTCCAGAAGCTCCGAGTCAATCGGGATGCCGTTATATTTCATCAGACCGATATAAACAGCCGCGGGAGATTCAACCTCTTCGGTTATATATCTGTGCCGAGGGAGAAAGGCCTCAAACCAGTTGTTGAAAATCTCTCTCAGACGCAGTGAATAGTCCGAGTCGGCGGCGCCATAGCGGACCGTCTCATAGTCCTCAGGGTCCAGCTCATCAAAGTGCCGTCCCCCGGCAACCTGCTCATAGGTAGGCAGGGGAGTGCCGCAAATTTCTCCCGCAAGGGTCTTGAGGCCGCTTTCCCCCAGGGTTCTGAAGCGGAAGGGCCCGTTGAGACAAAGCTGCGAGGCGCATATTGTGTCATATACCGGGGGCTGAATGACAATGCCCCTGGCATAGGAAAACGCCGCTTCAAAGGCCAGATTGTGGGCAACCTTGGTAAGCTCTCCGTCAGTGAGCAGGTCATTTAAAAAGGCATAAAATTCTTCGCTGTTAATATTTTTCCCGTTGGTGTGGGCCACAGGGACATAGATGCCCGTTCCCGCCGAAACGGAAAAGCTGCAGCCCACAATATGACTTTTGTGGGGATCAAGGGCCGCCCGGTCCTCATTGCGCCAGGGGTCATCAGGTGCGGTTTCATAGTCAAAGGCGACAATTTTGCTCCCGCCGATATATTCTTTAATCTCTTTAACCGTAAGAGCGAGGGTATAGTTTTCCAT
>R03__coassemble_4399_pt1 | contig 4833 bp, 3 predicted proteins | sample R03__metabat2_high_PE_056 | metagenome-assembled genome bin R03
ATTGTTCAACTTGATTGTTCCAAGCAGCTTTGGATTGGTCGTTACGGAATCAATCATACGCAGAACAATTTTCGAGGAAGATCGTACGCTCCCATCAGAATTATAATCGCTTTGTTTCGGCGATGACATCGGTGCAAAATACTTGAATGTGCCGATCTCAAATACAATACCGATATATTTTCTCGTGTGGGTTCTGCGTCCTTCCTTGTTGTCCATCATGGTATGAGGGAAGAAATCCTTCAAATAATTGATATATGAATCAGAAATTTCAACGATACGAATACTCATATTACACCCGAAAAAATGCCTGCAACTAAAACGCTGCAGGCACAGTTATTAGAGCTTCCACGCTTAAAGGTGGGGAATCACCCGTTGTTAAAACTTCCTCGCTTACGGTGGGGAATCACCTGTTGACAACATTGTATCTGAAAATTGATAAAAGTCAATTGATTTATTAAAATTATTTTGTCCCGGCGCTGGAATGCATTCCGAATTCCGCATTCCGAACTCCGCACTCCGCACTAACTTCACTTCCGAATTCCGAATTAGATCGCGCTCCGCGCTCACACAGCACTTTGCACAAAAATGCAGCTTTAATTTCTGCTGATAGATCAATAGACATCCGATTCGCTTTTAGTGTATAATAATAAGATAAAATGATAATATGGATTTACTTATAGATTGAAATGCAGGTTAACGTAGATATGTTTCAAAAGCATCCGCCTTCGGTTGCTGTAGCCAGTTTAATGAATGCTCGGATGCCAAACAATGCGTGCATCCGAACAAGTTATATAGCACTGTATGCTCTTATAGGCGAAACCTTGAAGCTGGAAGAATTTTCTATGGGAAAAATAGAAACGTAGATTGACCTTGCCATTTTCCAGTTTGAGCTTAACAAGCTTATATAAAGGCTTGAGCAAATTCAAATAAATATAGAAAATTTAACTTCATATAAAGGAATCGGAACGGTTTGGATGTCTGATATTACTACCGAAAATTACATATACAAAAAAGAAGTTGATTGGTCAGTTCTCACGGAGGGCCTCACATTCCCAATCGACCTGGCTGTAGTTTTCAGCAGGACAGTGGACCGTTTCCTGCAAAAAGGCGAAAAGAAAGCCGTTAAAATAATCGTTAACCGGCAAACCTTTTATGCTGTTATCTGTAACGTCAACTTTGATAAGAAATATGAACGGCATGCCGATGTTGTGCAGCTGAGATATCCCAAAAACGGAGACCTGGCGCAGGCATTGCAGCATAGCTTTATCTCAAGCTATCTTTATATAAAAATGAAACGCGAGCAGCGCGAGGAAGGTGACCGGTCACAAATTCGCCTGCCCGAAGGCGAAAAAGAGTATCTCGCAATTTACACCACGGAATATGATGACACATACATATTCGAGCCTATTACAGTTGACGATTTGTATGAAACAAAGCAGTTTTTTGCCGGAATGAACGAGGTTCAGGCGGAGTCTGAGCTGAACTTCTCTGAATCCGACCCCACCGCATCAGTAAGGACAGTCATTAAAGCAAACAAAGTGCGAAAGCTTAACAGGAAAATAGGCGAAAACCTTAAGCAGCTTTATGACTATAGGTGCCAGATATGTGGGAAGCTCATCGGAGAGAAATATGGCAGCCATGTTGCGGAGGCCCATCACATTGATTACTTCATAAACAGTCTGAACAACGATGCTGATAATCAGCTAATCGTTTGCCCAAACCATCACAGAATCATTCACGACGCCAACCCGAAATTCAACCGGAAGACGCTGGAATATGTGTATCCTAACGGCTTTACGGAAGGCCTGAGGCTGAACAAGCATATTCACATTTAATCTGCTCCAGCAAAAAACGGAGGAACAAAAATGAGCAAATAAACCCGGAGATAAATGCTGTCAATTAGGCATTAAGCACCAAGCGCTGAGCATTAGCGCGCAGCGCAGCGCTTGCCGGGGCTTTATTAATGAAAATCAGGACTATGATGTAACAATAGTTTTCCTGCACACCAGTAGAAGCACCGTCTAGCTGGGCAAGTCCATTCTCAAAGAATCTCAGCCGGGCTGATCACGGGGATGCTTCTTCCGGTCATGCAAGACGCCAAATAGTTCGCTAATGCGCTTAAGCACACGGCGGTGTCATCCGGCACCGCTGTGTTTCTCTTATCATTTTTCTTGAAAGCGGAGCCTCCGTGTGCTATTTTATACAAGAAGTTTGTGAAAATAAAAATTATAAAGGAGAATAAAATGAATCAGAAAAAGCTTGGATTTGGACTTATGCGGCTGCCGGTACTGAGCGCAGACCCGACGGATTTTGACTATGCTCAGCTTGAGCAGATGGTGGACCTGTTTATAGAAAGCGGCTTTACTTATTTCGACACCAGCTATGTCTATCATAACGGAGGCAGTGAAGGTGCGATTCGCAAGACTCTCGTCGAGCGGTACGACAGGAACAGATATACACTTGCGTCAAAGCTGCCGGCATTTTTCATAGCCGATGAAGCTCAGGCAAGAACGATATTTGCCGAGCAGCTTGAAAAGTGCGGCGTTGAATATTTCGATTATTATCTTCTCCACAATCTCAACAAGATCCTTTATGACGGCTTGAACGGCAAGGAGGGTACCGTAAAAACCGCTCATATGTTTGAGCTGATGAAGGAGTGGAAGGATACAGGAAAAATCCGTCACATTGGATTTTCTTACCATGATGACGCGGAAACACTTGACCGCATTCTTTCTGAGCACCCTGAAGTCGAGTTCGTCCAGATAGCCTTCAATTATTATGACTATAATTCACAGTTTGTCCAGGCGGGCCCCTGCTATGATGTAATCCGCAAGCACGGCAGACAGGTTGTGGTAATGGAACCTGTTAAGGGCGGAATGCTCGCGTCAGTACCTGAAAAGACAGCCGCGGCGATGGAAAGCGCATGCCCCGGAATGACACCAAGCTCATGGGCTGTCAGATATGCGGCGGGCTTTGATGGGGTGCTTACAGTGCTTTCAGGCATGTCAACTCTCGCACAGGTTCAGGACAATGTGTCTTATATGAAGGACTTCAAGCCGCTTTCAAACGCGGAGCTGAAAATTCTGAGCAATGCAGTTGAGGCTTATCACGAAGCCTGGCCGCTGAAGCTGGCTACAGAAGATGAAATGGCAGGAGTAACGATGCACGGAGTTCCCTTCAGCGCAATGCTTGAGGCGTATAACTCATGCCTGATTCAGCCGAATCCCGGCTTCTCCTGCGATAACAATTATCTCAAGGGATGGCTGGCAAAGACAGGGCTGGATATCCATGGGGAGCTGCCAAAGCAGACAGTTGTGCTCAACAGCGGTAGAGACATAACAGAAGAAGCATACGAAGTGGAGAACTGGCTGATAGCACATACATTTTAACGCGGGCGGAGATAGGCTCACCAATCACGGGGACGCACACCGGCAGAAGCACCGTCGAGCCGGGCAAGTCCATTCTCAAAGAATCTCAGCCGGGCTGATCAGATCTTCTACCCGTCTCTGACATCACAGGATATTTTTATTTCAGCAAAACATGCTGCCGTCTCTCATAAATGGTCCGATGTTTACATGGATAATTCCATTTCTCTGCTGAATCAGGTCATTTCGCGTAACAACATATTTAGGATAATTATCCCTGATTGCTTCGAGCGGTCTGTATTCCCGGTCCTCCGTATTGCGGCTGCTTAGTATTGTCATGGCAACCTGTACATAAGAATACCGCATCGGTTCGTTTCGCATGATAAAATCACATTCCAGCCTTCCAATACGCCCCACGCTTACCGCATAACCTTTTGCTTTTGCATATATGTATACGATATTTTCCAGTACCGGACCGTAGTTTATACGATTATCAGTATTTGTTGCAAAATAGAATCCAAGGTCCGCAAGGTAATACTTCTGTTCACCGGATATGGAACGGCGGGATTTCAAGTCGAATCTTTCACACTTGTAAAGTATTTTCGCATCAATCAGAATCTGAATATACCGGTTTAGGGTTTCACGCGTAATGTCGCTGCCGGCTTTGTGAAGGTCGTCCAGAATATTTGTGAGGCTCGTGGTTGCTCCGAAGTTATTTATGATATAAGTCTGAACAGTATGAAACACCGAAACATTTCTGATTTTAACCCTTTTACGGATATCCTTTTCGAATATCTCCGCTATTACACCCTGTACATAGTTTCTTTTGTCTGTAAGTGCGGGAAGGCTGAGCGTTTTAGGGAAACCACCTTCCGTGATATAGTTTTCAAATTCCGCAGTCACATCATTATCAACCGGAAGCTTTAGAAACTGCTTCATGCCAAGATATTCATCAAACGTCAGAGGATACATTTCAAATTCCAGATAACGGCCTGTAAGCTTAGTTACAAGCTCCCCGCTCAGCAGATAAGAATTTGATCCGGTAATAAAGATCGAGTATTCCTCTTCTTCACGAAATGCATTGATTACCTCTTCAAAATTTTTCACATTCTGAATTTCATCAATGAACAGATATTTCGTGCCCTCTGCTGTGCAAAGCTGATCTATCGTTTCTTCAAGCTGTTCAGGCGTTTTTATTGATTTGAAGCCACGCTTATCCAGATTTATATAGACAATGTTTTCAGCACGGATACCTGATTCTCCCAGTTCCTCAGCAATTGTCTGCATCAGACAGGATTTCCCGCATCGCCTGATGCCGGTAATAACTTTGATCAGATCCGTATCATGATAAAAGCCCCTGATCTTTTTCAGGTAATTTTCTCTTCGGTATAATTTCATAGCAAACGACCTCCGCATGATTATGATATCACGCAGAGGTCGTTATTTCAAGTTTAACGCAGTATTTTTT
>R03__coassemble_5954_pt1 | contig 3959 bp, 3 predicted proteins | sample R03__metabat2_high_PE_056 | metagenome-assembled genome bin R03
AGTCTCCGTTGCAGTTAGTGAATAATTATAAAAGCTCCGCAGCCGGTTGACTGCGGAGCTTTATGAGCGATCCTGTTAATTATGCGTTGTAAGGAACAAGGATTGTGTCGTATGCTCTGATGTAGTTCGGGTTTGCAATGTTGTTGATTGCAACCAGGGTGGAAACTGAGGTGTGATACTTTACTGCGATGCCGCTGAGTGTGTCACCCGGCTGAATTGTGTAACGGAAGCAATATCCCTGATATGCACCGCCGTTTACCTGCTCGAGCTCTTCGTCCTTAATAATTTCTGCCATTGTAGTGTTCTCCTTTAAAAATTTATTTTTTCTTTTGTTCTGTAGGCTTCTTCATTTCCGCTTACACTACTATATACGCAGAGAATCTGAAAATGTTACAGGAAAATTATTTTAATTTTATTTGCTGTATATGCTGACGCTTTCCATGGCGGAGGCCAGTCTTTCATCAGTCATTCCCTTGTCGCCCTGGACCTGGATGACAACCTGGCAATCCTGTGGAACAACTATTGCAGTCTCATCACCGGAATTAAGCCAGCCGCTGTCATAAAGGACCGTACCATCCTTCTTAGTGAAGAAATAGGCGTATTTGGCGTTTTCATTAGAACTGATAGACAAGATTTGCCCCGCTTTAGCGTCGGCTGTTACGTAGCCACGATAATATGCAGATGTTTCAGAAATGGTCCCGCCTGTTTTTGAGGACGTACTGTTGCTAATTCCTTTTCCTGAAGCAGCTTTGTAATTACTCAGCGTGCTCAAGGAGCTTGCAGTCAATCCGGTTGTGGAGTATGCGTTGTTATTGGCTATTGTAATCTTAGCATTTTGACCTGCTTCAGCAGCCGTTATATTTCCTGAAGTCTTTTTTGTGTTAGTAACAAGATAATATCCATCATCGTCTACGGTAAAATTGATTGTACCGGACTTCCATCCGCTGTCAACCACCTTGACAAAGCCGCCCTTTTCCTCATCCCACTTCATAAGGAAGTATCCATTCTGATAACCGTCTTCGGCTGTTATTGTAACTGTCGCGCCTTTGCTCAGTGCAATCGGTGTCGTTGTCAGGGTTGCCTTGGAGGCGGATTCATTTGTTGTGTTTCCACCGATAGACATAAGCCCATTGCTATCTGCACCCCAGCCATTAAGACGGGTCAGGAGCTCCCCCAAGCCGTTTATAACAGATCCGGAAGGTTCTTCGGTTGGCTCTCCTCCCCAGTCCAGTGTTAGATAACCTTTTTCCGGATAAAAAGTTACCGTGCATGACCCATTAGCTGAAGGTGCATTAATCCATTTGCTCCCCCAGTCTTTATCATGATTTATTCCACCTACAGTCAGCTTTGATGTATCCTTCTGCTGCCAGTCAGACTTCTTTTGCTTCAGTTTAACAACTGACTGATAGACCGAATTTCCGGATTCGTCTTCACGATAAATAGTATTACCATCATAGCTTGACTTGGCGACTTTATCCTCAGTTATGGCCGCAGTCATAACCTCAGAATATGCGCCCCTTACATTGGCCAAGTCAGTTGACTCCCGGGACTTCTCCAGCTGAGAAGTGAACACCGGAATTGCGACCGCCACCAGCACCCCTATGATTGCAACAACTATCAAAAGCTCTGCAAGTGTAAAGCCCTTATTGTTTTTCATCTGTTTATCTATAAATAATTTCCAAATGATTACATATTAATTCTAAAAAAATTTGAAATTACTATATAGCACGTGCTAACCATTTTGTCAAGTTTATTGTCTGACAAATTATTATCTTGACCTAAGGTCGTATGAATTATATAATGATACAAATATAAAAGAGCATTGATTTCCATGCTCCGATATAAATATTTAACACAGGAGAAATTAAAATGGCAAAAGATCTTTCCCGCAGAGAGTTTCTCAAGGGCATGACAGCCGGTGCTGTTTCCGTAGCAGCAGCCAGCTTCTTCGCCGGATGCGGCAGCGACGATGCAGCCGCTGCAACCGAGACTCCCGCAGCTGAGTCAACCGGAACCTATACCCCGGGTACCTACAGCGCAACCGCGCAGGGCATTGGAACAGTTAAGGTTACCATGACCTTCGACGCTGAGAGCATCACTGACATTGACATTGATGTTTCCGGCGAAACCGCCACCATCGGCCAGGCCGCTAAGGACGAGCTCCTCCAGCAGCTGACTGATGCTCAGAGCAATGAAATTGACGGTGTTTCCGGCGCCTCCATGACGTCCAACGCCGTTAAGGAAGCCGCCGGCCTCTGCATTCAGCAGGCCAAAGGCGAAATCGCTGTTATTGACACGACTGTTGCCGCCGAAGAGGAAGGCACAGCAGACTGGCTCGGTGAGGAGCCCGAGGTCGCTGATGTTGACATCGCTGAAACCTGGGACACTGATTTCCTCATTGTCGGCGCAGGTAACGGTGGTCTTACCGCCGGCGCTTATGCCGCAACAAAGGGCTACACAAACTTCCGCATTATCGAAAAGGGCACAGAGCACGCCCGCGTAAGAGGCTGGTACGGCGCAATCAACACCGAGCAGATTCTCTCCGAGGGTGGCTATACTGACAGAGGCGACCTTCTCCGCGAGCTGAAGAAGTACTCCTCCGGCAAGTGCGATCTGAGCCTGTTCAACACCTGGTATGATGAGTCCGCAGCAATGCACCAGTTCATCGTTGATACATACGCTGAGTATGACCCGGACGCAGTTTGCGCAGTAACAACCGGCGACGAGGCACACTGGCCCGATGATGACCCGATGCATCTCCTCTTCCCTGTTTGCGAGCACTTCTGGAACGGCGCAACAGCGTTTGCAAACCGTCTTGACATGTTCGAGCATGTAATTGAAGACAAGGCCGGCGTAACCGTTGACTACACGACCTCTCTTGTTAAGCTGGAAAAGGATGCTGACGGCAAGGTAACAGGCGTTATCGCCAAGAACACCGTTGACAACAAGTATATACGCATCAACGCTTCCAAGGGCGTTCTGCTTGCCTGCGGCGGCTATCCCGCAAACCCGAAGATGATGGAACAGCTTGACCCGATGGGCACCGCTGTTACAACATATCTCAACGCATGGCCCACAGATACCGGCGACGGAATCAAGGCCGCAGTATGGTCCGGCGCTGCTATGCAGGCTGAACCGGCACCGATGCTCTTTGACCGCGGCATCGTAGCTCCCGGCGTAGACGCAGGCTACACAGTTACCTCCACCGGCGACAAGCTCTTCCCCGCAACCTATGGCCAGATGAACATTGGCACTCAGCCGTTCCTTAAGGTTAACCGCAAGGGCGAGCGCTTCACCAACGAAGCCGGCACCTATGACCAGATGAGCTATGCCGCATACGGCCAGCCCGGCGGCGTTTACTGCACAATCTTCGACAGCAACTGGGTTGATGATGTTCAGCGCTTCCACACCGTTGGCTGCTCCGCCCAGACCAGAAACGCGCCTGACATGATTAAGGCAAAGCTCGAGGAGACTCAGGCCACCGGCGAATCCTTCGTCGCTGACACAATCGATGAGCTGGCTGATAAGCTTGGCTTCTCCGGCGACGCAAAGGACACCTTCATTGCAACTGTTGAGCACTATAACGAGCTGGCAGAGGCCGGTGAAGACACCGACTTTGGCAAGCCGGCATACCGTCTCTCCACCATTAAGGACGGCCCGTTCTATGGCTTCTGGCTTGGCGCCGCACTGCTCACCACCGAGCAGGGCATCCTCTGCAACGCCAAGGCACAGGTAAGAAGCGCTGACATGGAAGGCATCGTAGAGAACCTTTATGTCTGCGGCGACAACGCAGGCGGCTTCTTCGTTAACAACTATCCCTGCGTAATCCCCGGCATCGCAATGGGACGCAACATGACCTTTGCAATCAAGGCTGTTAAGATGGCCTTCGGCGAAGACGAGTAATCCCCCACTAACATAAAAATGAGCTTTGGAGCAATCCAAAGCTCATTTTTTATTGT
>R03__coassemble_10712_pt1 | contig 2747 bp, 3 predicted proteins | sample R03__metabat2_high_PE_056 | metagenome-assembled genome bin R03
TTTATTTTTTAATTATTATGATTAATACGTGTTCATAATTACACGGCTCTCAATCTGATTGATATTATGAAATGATATATTTCTGGATTAATACCTCTTCAGAATTACACGGCTCTCAAACCTCAAATTCAAAAATTAGAGGCATAAAAGTGACACTACTCACCCGGAAACATATAATTCAGGTATTAATTCAGCCGTTAAATTTCACACAGGTCTTCGTCTATGATAAGCCTGTGTTCGTTCCTTAATATTTTATCAGCAAAGCCGTCAATCAGCAATATTTTATACTCATGGGAAAGCACGGTTTCGAAAAACAGCTCGAGCTTTTCCGAACTGAAGTAGGAGCGCAGGTTTATAAAAATAAACAGTCTGTCTCTGTCAAACTCCCTGACCAGCTCCATGTAATCGACAATCTTCTCCAGCGGTTCCGCATAATCCTCACATATATGTATGCCAACCGCCTTGAGAATTGACCCAATGTTCAGCTTTTCATATTCCAGATTACAGCTGAAATCGCTGAAAAGTTCCTCCAGATAACCGCCGGTTTTCATGAGCAGATCATGGGTTTCAAGATACACGCTCTCGCTCATGGCTTTCCTTTCAAGCTCGGAGGTAATCTTCGTCAGGAGTGTTTTGCGGTTTAATGAAAATCCAATATAACTGTCTATTACTTCTGCGTATTTTGCTAACTCCAGGATTTTTACTCCGTCATAAAGAGTGGTTTGCCCGTCATTGCCGTTAATCTGCTCCTGTATGTCAGAAACCAGCTCATAGAAAAAATTCCGGTTTTCAATTACCAGCGTTTCAATATTTGCTGCGCCGATTTCAATAACGCTGCTCATGGCCGGATGGGAAAAGATCATATAACAACCATCCTCTCATCTGAATTTATAACATCTGTGTTGAATTCCCCGGTTATAAATTCAATATCGGCAAACTGTTTTTCGGTAATAGTAAGCGCCTGAACATTCCCCTTGGGCGGTTTGTTTTTCCTTATCGTCTCCAGGGCTGTTTTTGCAGCAGTGCTGTTAACCAGCAGCTTGCAGTATACCGACTCCTGCATCATGACAAAGCCTTCCTTCAGCAGCATTTTTCTGAAGATATTATAGTTGCGCCGGTCCGCAATGGTTTCGGTCGGCAGGTCAAAAAACACAATCATTCTCATAAATCTATAGCTCATCGTCAAAGATTATAAAAAACAAGCCGGCCCGGGTCCCCTTCGTTCAGCGAATTGAAAACGCCGCGGCAATAAATGTCTATTGCGTTCAAAACCGTCTGGTTGGTGCCCTGAATGACAACGTTCGCGTTCAGGACATCAACCAGCTTATATTTAACCTCTTTTGTCAGTTCCGCAATCTCATTTTCACTAACCACTCTGTCCACCAGGGGGCGGAAGGGCTCCATCAAGTCACTGCTGAGATTATAGAAATTGAACACGTTGTCATGGTGTATCCCAAGCTCCGTGCTGTAGCCATTGGCGCAGACAGCTCTGTTAAAGGCGGAAAGTAGAATTGCGTATCCATAATCCAGGGCGGAGTTAATCGGATCTGAGGAGTCGTCTCGCTTGAAGTCAAGGCCGAAAAGGGCGTTGAAATAAACCTTCGCCGCGTGCCCCTCCCGGTTCGTCTTGTCTCCCGGCTCCACCTGGGGAATGTAGGATTCCAGAAGCAGGGCCTCCTTCTGCCGGCCTTTGTCAGAGAGGTGCCGGGACTGGTTAAGAATTTTTTCCCGGGTAATCGCCTGCCAGACCGTCTGCTTAGCATCAATCGTCCAGGCAATCTGCTGCTTCAATTTCCGGGAGCAGTCATGGCTGCCATAATAGGGCATGAGCTCACCGTATGGGCTGCGCTTGTTGGTGCAGAATATCACCTTTATCTTTTTCTCGGTTAATGTCTGCAGTAATACGCCGGTGAGGGAAACAGCGGGATTTTCGATTATTACGATGGCAATCTCATCCAGATAAATTCGCTTTGTTTCCTCTCCGCGGATTACCATATAGCCCATTTTGTAGTCCAGCTTGCAGCGCTGAGAAATTACAACTGTTCTCCAGCTCATAGGAGCTTTAAAAGATTTTCAGACCTAGTTTCGAATATACCTGAAGCCGATATATCAACAATGCGGATTTCTTTACAGTTCTTAATATACGAAGAAAGAGCAGAAGAAGGATACTTTGCTCCGGCTTTTTTTGCACCGCCGACAAGAGTTAAATCTATAGAAGTTGAAGCAGAACTAAACCATACTATCAGATTCAGCAGAAATGCGGCCTGGATGTCAACTGGAGAATTAATAAACTTTTCTCTGCCGGTTTTAAGTGTTTCAACTTGATTACCCGGACAATGAGAGTAGAAAGAATTGCCCATTTTGGCAGTCAACTTATCATAAAGGTCAACGTTCTTTTCCTGTGTTATATGGTCATGTTCAGCATCAGGCATAATGGATTTATTTAATGCGCGTTTAGTGGAAAATGACTCCAGAGCCTTAATATAAATTTCGTCTTCATAACTGAGAACCAATGGGGAGACTAGCGATAATATCGTTTGCTTGCCACCTCCGGATTTCCCACAGATGGCCAGTATAAGCCCATCAAATGAAAGTAAAGTATTTATCTTTAGCGGCCTGTTATTGAGCAATAGCTGGACGTCAAGGACCTCATTACCCCATGTTTTCTTGACCATCTCCTTGGCATATGCCTTTGCAAATTCGCGATCTTTAAGATATCTGTCCGCAACCATCAGCTCAACCGGCAT
>R03__coassemble_29194_pt1 | contig 1527 bp, 3 predicted proteins | sample R03__metabat2_high_PE_056 | metagenome-assembled genome bin R03
CGCCTGTAACGCCGCTTCCGATAAGCTCGCATTCAGCGGGATCAAAGTCCTTCAGGCTTCTTCTCACCTTGAGAAGATTACTGAAGCCTGTCATTTGAAAGATCTCATATACCTCCGCTGAAGCTCCGGTAATAATAAAATCATATTTTTCCTTCAGCAGCTTTAAAAGCACCCTGAGTCCGGCGGAGGAGATATAATCCACGTCTGTAAAGTCTATTTCGGCAGGTTCTCCGCTGAGACGGGAAAGCATTTCCTTTTCAAATTCGGCGGCGCCGGAGCTGTCTATTCTTCCCTCCACCCGGATCAGTCCCGGGCCCTTGCTCTCAACCTTCATGAATTATTGCCTTTCCAAAACATTTCTGAGGGATTCATAGACATACTCAGGCAGCCAGTCCTTGTGCCCCTCAAGATCTTCTCTGATTTCGGTGGAATTGCAAACTCCGTTGCTCTGCCTGGGGAAAATGAGAAAATCCTTGTCCGGATATAATTCCCTCATCTTCTGCACCATTCCGCCATAATCCTCGCCGAATATATAGCCCTGAACCGGTTCATGCACCGCATTCTCGGCCTCGGTGATAATATTCTTAAACAGATCGATTCCATACACCTTTTCCTTCGTGTTTGGAACATTTTTAACGGGAAGCAGCCGTCCGTCATATCGCTCTCTGCTCAGGCGCTCGAACCACCCCAGCTTGGTTTCCCAGTCAGTAAGGTCCACTCCTTCGTTATAGCGCACAAGGCAGATGCAATATTCATATCGCGCCAGCACCTTGTCAAACAAGGCGATATGGCTGTTGTGGAGCGGATTATATGAACCCGCCGTTACCGCGTATTTTCCTTCATATTCGCTCATAATCTCTGCTCGCCCCCTATTATTACTTACTCTTTTGCGCCCGTCGCCAGACACAGCATTTTTTCAAAGCGGTCATCATTAAATATTCTAACCAGTGATACCCCGCAGCAGTGGCATGAGTATACGAATGAATCGCATTGAGAGAGCAGATACAGCGCATAAAAATAATTTACCATAACATCCTCCGTAAAGGAATCGTAATCCTCCCGGTCGGGGTGCCTTGCCCGGTCAACATCGCCGATTGTCCGCAGCTCATCTGTAAAATCGCTTACGCGGTAACGCTCCTGGCCGGAATTATCTGAACCGTATCCTCCCGGCCTATTCCCTGCTTTTTCAGATATGAATATATCTTCCCGGACTCCTCGTCCAGCTCTCTGTATGTGAGAGTCCTTTCGCCGTCATCAAAAGCGAGCCGGTCCGGGTAATCTCTAACAACTTTTTCAAAGCGTTCAATATAAGTCATAGCTCTGTCTCCTTACTATACTCCAGGATAATTATATCACAAATAATCCCGGATTTATATAGTCCCTTATGATACTGATAAAAAAAACGCAGCGTGATTACCCACGCTGCAATTTCCATGTTTGATTTTTAGCTTCACGTCAACCGTATCTCAATTGTGCCGTTGAGGTCGGTTCTATACAAATTATATCCCGAGGCTTCAAATCTGGCAA